>JAABUS010000926.1_pt1 | contig 69330 bp, 76 predicted proteins | sample 5560161 | NCBI WGS metagenome assembly JAABUS01 (sample SAMN10711885, study PRJNA513376) | rock metagenome | isolation source: Antarctica rocks | place: Antarctica: Victoria Land, Trio Nunatak nord | collected 2016-01-04
ACAACGAAACAACCCAGCCCGTCGCGTCCAGCGACGTCTCAATCCTTAGTCAGTATTGGCATATCCGGGGATCCAGATTCAGTCTACACTTGGTCCTAACAAAGATTCGACTTCATGGAAGGTGAGCGCGGTCATTGCTTCTCAGATTCTCCAAAATATAAACTAACTTTCTCTGTGCAAGGACAATGTTAAGATGGACTTCGGTGATTCGGATCAGCCGCACCTTTCTCACAAGCATATGAAGACGCGATCAAACGATGATGGAAACGACATGGAATTCCTTCCGAAATGCAATGGGCCTAAACTTCAGCCTTTTCAGAATCCAAATACGACTATTGAATTCAAAGATCTCATTAGTAAGAGTGATCTGACGGATTCATTCGCTGGACTCGGAGGACACGCGCATGTATTCGAAATCTCGATACAATCCAAGACGTACGCGTTGAAAATTGTAAGACAGCGATCGTGGCATAATTTTGAGAGATGCTAATTGTATGTTAGTTCAAATTCTATGATGACTCAGACGATCGTGCGGCTTTGTCTGTTCGTCAACGCCAAATTTTCTCCACTGCTTTAATTCGCGGTCATATGGATCCGTTTTTCAATGAATGCCGTGCTTATGGACGATTGATCGAGAAGAATATTAACGGAACAGTCGCGGTTCGTTGTTACGGTTATTTGATGATTCCAGCCAACAAAGAGGACGAGCTAAGAGAACGCTTTGGAGTTACGAGTTGGAATCGTCCAGACAAAGAATACTTAGAGTCGACTTCAAGAAGACAACCATTTCGTGCTATTGTAAAAGATCTGGTTATCGAGGATGTCCCTTTTACTGCAAGGATTGCTAAGAAAATGCTGCTTGATTTGCGAAGAATGCGCAGCTTCGAAGTCTATAACATGGACATTCAAGCTCGCAATTACAAAGGCGGACGTCTAGTCGACTTCAGCGTCGCGATGACCACACCTCATTATTTGTTCGTTATCAAACCTGCTTGGCGCAAAGAAGACTATCAGTATGATGACTTGAGATCTTTCGATTACATGTTGGACGAGGCGAAAATTGTGACGTTGAACAGAGCAACGCCAAATCGAGAGTGTTTGAGGAAGCTCAGGCCGAGGGACAACAAAGGTAGAGTGATAAAGCAGACGTCGATCCGGCGACGCAAAGCAATCGAAAGAGAGATTGAAAGCTTGACGGAGGGTAGGAGGATTGTGACAACTCTCCGGTGACTGCAGGAATGGCGAGCTCACGAAAGCGAGGCGCTGGAGTTGACGCTGCGATAGATGGAAAGGCTGTGAAGAAAGGAAAGACGGGGACGAGGTGATGTCTGGTCAGCAGGACTTTCTGCGGAACGATAGCTATTTACTACATCACAAGTATTTCTCAATGTTGTCGAAATGAAATCAATGACAAAGCAGTAGCTGCGCCCAGTATGGACGCTTGAAAGCTGTTCTCTCTGGTAAAATCGTTCTTGGGAGAAAGTTCCTTCCTGCTTCCCAACTCTCAATGTCCGCCCAGCCCCATCTCTCATGTGCCGCTGTGGTACAAACGCAGTAAAATCTGCTCACAGCCACCGTGCTTCAAGCTCGGGCCCATTTACCATCGGTGTTCTTGGTCCACTTTCCATTCGCAATGCAATCGTCACAGGGGACTTTCTTCGTAGTGACCCCAATGCTGTTGTTCGGCTCATATTTTCCACACTTATCCTTGCACGGGACCTTAAAGCCTGGAGAGTCGATCTTGTCCCCACAGAGCATCTTGCTCTGAGCAATCAATATCTCACACATTCTGTCCTGATCACTGCATATAAGCAAGCTATCAGTCAAAGGTCAGCGAATAGGCGACGTACCACGAAAGTTGAGTATGAATCTGCACACCGAAGACTAAACCTTTCACAGCGACAAGTTTGAGATGGATGCCTTGGAAAGGTTTGTACTGATGGAGAGGGAGTTGCGAGATGGAGAACGTGCGGGGCACTTGAACTTTGGCATCTAAACTTCTTCAGCTGACTAAGTGCGGGAGGCTTCCGCACTGGACGTGCTGCAAGTCAGAATTGGATCTGCAAGTGGGGAACTCCAACTGTCCTCGATTATGACTATTCTCGGTGATCCAAGGCTGCTGAGTTTCGGTAGTGTTGGGCTTGTCTATCAAGTCACCGATGATATTGCCGTGAAGCGTGCCTTTGCGGATGACAACGAGGGCATTCATAATGAGTACCGCATCTACGACGTGCTTGACAGCATGCCTTATTGTCCAAACCTAGTCCGGAGCTTCTATCGAATTCCATCCGCGAATTTCCTGCAATATCTTAGCGGCGGCACCGTAGACCAACGACTTCGGCAGCATCAGATAAGGGACCCATCGAACGACCGAGTAACCCGGGTGACAAAAAGTGAACCAAAAAGCTTGATTTGGAGGTGGATGGCAGAGCTGGCCGACGCGATTGCATGGCTTGAGTCCCTCGGATACGTGCATGGTGATATCCGGCCACCGAACCTCCTGTTGGACGGCAACGACCACTTGAAAGTTGTTGATTTCGACAATACAACCAAGGCGGGATCTGAGTTTGACGGCTGCCAGCCACCCTACGCGAGAGTCCTGAGTAACGAAGATGCGGATGAACGTGGAACGTTCGGATGTCATGGTCCTCGCACCGAACAATTCGCGATCGGTTCGGTCTTCTACTACATGACCCGCGGTTTCGAACCCTACGACAATGAATGGTTAGGAAGGAAGCATGGCAATGAGGTCGTCAATCTTCTGCAGGAAAAGAAATTCCCTAAACTAAATGACAAGGACATGGACATTATCATACACAACTGTTGGCATGGGAAGTATGAATCGATCAAAAGGCTGAAGATTGAGGTGATACGCCTAGGCCGCAATATTCGACTGAGTATGGCAACGGCAATGTCAAAGGAGGAATATGAAGCAAGACGTCAAGAGTGCAGAAGACTTGTAGACACCTCAAGAAGCGAGTAGTACATTTGCGTAGTTGGAGAGTGTTCTAGGTGGTCCAAATATACCAGTTCTCCGAAGATGATTAAGCACAATCCCTCTCATTCATCAAGCTTTCGCCATTCATTGCACTTGAATGTCGACCAGAGTAGATCTGTGTTCATTCCAAGCGGCCACCAATATAGACCGCAAGCCCCCTTTCTTTCTGATTCTGGACCCTTCGACCCGTCCGCATGAGAGGGACATCACTTCCGGTGACAGCGCCTTGGAGGCGAGGCGTAAGGCACTTGTGCGCACTTGTGTTCCGCCATCATTGCGATCACCACTCTCAGGTCCAGAGATTGCACATTTCGAATTGCTATATCGTGTGGGCCCGCCACTCTTTGCTTTGGGGATAGAAGTTGAGTACGATTCTCTCTCCTTCTTCTTCTCTTGAACTCAGCTTCGAGTTGCTTTGAGAGATTTCTGCAAGAGGCGATTTCTACTGCGAGACCGACAATTAGCTTCAGAAGAGCTCTTCTTGGGTCGACATTTCAGATCAGATTTAGGAGCACGCTTTTGTGGTACTCTTTTCAGACGTTTGTAGAGAAGGCTGGAAGCTTTGTCCACGTCCTGGGAAAGCTCGTCGGCAGATGTTTCAGATTCTAGTGCATCCGGCTCGATGGTGGACTGCATGCTGTATGTAGACAACTCTAAGTTGGACGTGTCTCTTGGCGACCTCATCACGCTGCCATTTGCAGTGGCTATAACTCTATCTCTTTGCTCCTTCGCCCAGTCTCTTGCGTTTCTGAATGCAGTGACTCCTTCTCGAAATCTTTCAGCAGTGCCAGTGATGGCAAAGGTGTTGAGTTGAGTCATATGATATTCAGGAGAGACTTCAATATCAGATGCTTGGGTGTTGTGAATTGTGTACAGCTTGAGTGTTCCGTCATGATAGGTCGAGGTAATGGTGTACGCGTTGTTGTCGTGGACTAGACGAGGGTTCGCTTCAAACGATCGCAGCCTATGAATGCCACGAGCTCCCAAGGCGCCGTCGAAACAAGCTTGTCGTTTGGCCACAGCCGCACTCCCGTCGGGATCCTTTGCCTCGGTGAAGAAGTTGGGCAACGCTGGCGCCTGCCTTTGTGTGGCCGGTACAACGTATGGTCCTAATTCTTGGCGGATCCGTAGATCTATCTGTGCAGGACGAGCTCCGTCATAGAAGTCGGGTTTGGCGTCGACAAAGTTGCCGTGCGTCAATGGCTCGAGGTTTGCAAATGCGAGATTCTTCGCGAAGGGGATACAGGCAGTGCCTTGAATCACTGGGAACACGTCACCCATGACAGCGTCCTCATTCAAAGCCCGTGAATTGGTCTGCTTGAAGGTGCGAAATTCCTTGTCGGAGAGTTGGGATGGTGAAAGAGATGGCCTCGGCTCTCCCAATCTTTCAAGAATTTCGTCATGATTGTTTGGCCGTGGAGGATCTCGACTATCCGGAAATTCATATCCATCGGGATAGATGCCGTTATCGATGAGGTTTTGCTCAAAATTGGGATCGTACGGGGAAGTCTTCCTTGTCTTCGAGGTTGTAGTTTTCGCAGTAGAGTCGTTCAAGGTATTTTTGGGTCTCAAGGTAGTCCTCGAACTGGACTGGCTCGATGGCATAACGTGTGTCGTGAAGTTCTGTGTGAACGGTTCTGGATACTGTAGAAGCGAAATCAGCAAAGATCGGATGTCTTACAGGCAAACTCACCCCTCCCAGGTCACGCAGATCTGGACCGCCGTGTCTAGCAAAGCGCTTCAGTTGCTTTGAGAGGTTCTTCAATGGATCCTGTCTCAAATCTAGATCGCGCGCAATAGTGGTCCTGACAGGATTGGCCCTTTGTCTGTTCCGGCGATCGAGTTCGTCCAAAGCCCGTCGAGTGAGCCACAGCCTCGAGAGTGAATTCCAGTACACTGTATTTGTCTCCTGTTGAAGATGTCTCTTGAGCTTTTTCCGGGGCGGGTGCGATATGGCGGTCGTGGAAAGCTCTTCCTCGATCGCACCTTGCCTACGCTTTGGGACACGCAATGGTTGACGTTCAGGCACAAGGGCAATCATCAAGCACCGCACGCTGCAGAATGAAAATCATAAAAGACCTCTTTGGTAGACGGATGCGAACATGGAAGCATGAAGACGCGTAGGAAAAGTACCGAGTCATGTCTATCAAAGATCATTCTGTTCAAAGCTAAGGTAAGCGCGCGACTAGAAGCACTTTAATTCCAGCCAATAAGTGATCCCCGTCCTTGGGACGACACTGCTGCCCAGACGGATCTGACACTAAACACTTTTCTCCCAACTCTCAACATTGATAGGTCATTAAGAAGTGTAATACGGCGTCACCAACGCTATTACAAGACAAGCAGATATTCAATTTGGCCCTTCTGAAGTCTTTTGCACAGACACAGCACTGTTCGATTTCTCCTTCTCTTCCAATCTCTTCTTAGCGGTAATGAAGTCGAAATCTTTGGAGACTAGACTGATAGGTAATGGGTACGAATTTTCCTTGGGTCCTGTCAGTCTAGAGTCGGCTGGATCAGGTTTATACCTACAATTTCTGATCTTGCTGGAGGCCATTGTTCGTGCTCAGTCGATCGATAAGTATAATATCTTCCATTCCTGCGAATAATAAGCGCCACGTCTGCGTTGCATAATCGTGCTAGTTGATCTGCTTTCTTGATTAGGCTCGGTCTTCTTCTAGAGAATTGTTGCGTTTTTGCTTTCGTTGCGTAAGCCATCTTATCAGGTTGTCTCGATCGAGCTAGGATATAGCGAAGGGCTTTATACAGTATCGCCATCCAGAAATTCAAGATGGGACGGCGTTTCACAAGCCGGATTTGACAGATTGATTGAGATGCGTGTCCAAGAGTGGTGACATTTGATTTAGGAGACGGCCGCCAACTCTGCCAGCGCTAGCTTTAGGAACTTTGTCAAGTCGTAATAAACATTCGAGTATCTACTATAAATTACGTCAATTGTGGCTTGAGGTCCGGAACTGATGGAAGGTGCAGGACATGGTCCGTTTAACAAGCATCTAACCCTACATGAGCCCTAGACAGCTCCTGCGGGCAAACAGACTACTTATTATCTTTATTACTCTTAGCACAACGTATGGTCTCGACGGGAATTCTCGTCAATAGTAGTCTCTAGGGCGGCGAGTCGAAACCGAGAGTCTCAATGTTGGAGACACAGGTCTCGTCATGAGGATAAGCTGCAGTTTGTTGGAGCTACTTTGAATTGAGGTAGTATTAGTAAGGCTTGTTGAACAAGAGAAGATGATACTGTTAGTTTGACTGACACTCTCTTTACTTTTGATTAGAGACAAGAATCTGTAGGCGAGACTCAACGCAATCTCATTCTACAATATAAGACATTGGGGAACGATACTCGGAACTATCTGTTAAGATCTTGCGGTCGACATCCAAGCAGTGTATCGTGGCCTGATGCCCAAGATGCTTTCCGGACAGCATCGCTTGATGTTAATCTAGGCTTCAAACATTCTGCGAGGCGTCTCGTCCCTACTCTACGCATCTAATGCCAGCTTTGCCACGAAGGTATGGCATGGGGATCCAGAACCTTCGACAATGCACGCTTACTCGTCAGTGCAGAGGCCGCCTATTCTATCTCCTTCATTCTCATGCTTCCATCCAATCTTTCTCTTAGTCAGCTCGTCCAGCCATCGGGAGATCTCGGCTGCAGCCAAAGGTATAAGAGAACGAGCAGCCCTCCCCTCGTTTTCCTTCTCCTCTTCTTCCTTGCCCATACCCCTCTCCGTCCCGCTTCCAATTACCGAGATTTCAGGCTTCTGCATTGTCTCAGCCGCAGCCTGAGGTATAAGAGAGCGAGCAGCTCTCCCTCGTTTTCCTTCTTCTCTTCTTCCTTTCCTATTCTTCCTTTCGTCGCTCTTTCAATTACCAAGATTTCAGGCTTCTGCATTGACTCAGCGGCGGCCCAAGAGACCTAGGACGACAGGGTCTCTTGGGAGTGACCATCCCGCTCCTTCGGCTCCACCTCCAACTTTCTGCCTGTGTATCGCCTTTTCTTTCCGTCCAGCTATAATGGGACAGCGAAGAGCAACTGCGTCTCGTGGACAACGAGGCCTAAAGGCACCTAGATCACGTGCTCGTGATAGGCTCAACCTAGGTCAACTTTCCAACATTCCCTCAACGGCCGCGGGCAATACTACCCAAGGACTACTGCGTGCCAAATCGCAGATTGTAGTGCTTAGCGGCGCTGGTATATCAGTCAACGCGGGATGTAAGCGAGCCCTGCATTATCTTGAACTACATCGACTAACGACCTTTCTCTCAGTTCCCGACTTCCGTTCCCAGATCGGCCTCCATCGATCGCAAAGGGGGTTGTTCGACATCTCTGTATATAACAACGACGAGAGTACCCATGACTTTCATCACATGATCGAAGGATTGTATAACAAATCGTTGCGCGCCGTTCCCACCCCTTTTCATTTCTTTCTGGAGAGGCTCGCTGCCTCCGGTCAACTTGTACGACACTACACACAGAATATTGACTGTATTGAGGATGATCTACCGTACTTGAAGCCTAATGACGCTCCAACATCCTCGAAGGAGCAGAGGTCCAAAACGATCCAGCTGCATGGACGTCTCCGAACAATGGTATGCCAGAAATGCCGCCTGGAGGACACCTTTGCACCAGAGTTGTTCCATGAAAGGAGCGTTCCAATCTGCCCGCGTTGCGATGAAATTGAGATGAGAAGAGTTGCCGAGGGCAAAAGATCACGAGGCATCGGGAGACTTAGACCTCGAATTGTGCTGTATGGGGAAGCCAACCCGGACGAGGATCTTATCGGAGAGACAGTTGAGAAAGATTTGCAAAAGCCAATCGATACAGTTCTGGTGGTTGGGACAACTATGAAAGTCCCTGGCATGAAACGTTTGGTGACCGAATTTTCTCGCGCCGCCAAAGCACGACCGGCAAGCACAGTTATCTGGGTGAGTAAGGAAGCACCACCAGCACAGCTAAAGCGAGTGTTTGACGTTATTTTATTGAGCGACTGCGATGATACAATCGCTCTGTTAGAATGATCGAAGCAGGAGTCTGGCTCAACTTCACTCTAGGAAGGCTTGCAGGCGCACTAATAAGTTATAGCAGAATCGAAACAGCGCTTAGAACAGAATTACGTTCGCTATTGTAGGAAATGGGTTACGAAAATAATAGATTCATACAGGTTGGAAGTCTAAAAGCCCTTGGCCATAGGCTTTATCTTCTCGACGAAGAGATATCTATTGATATAGACTATCCAAACAGTCCGTGGATTCAGTTCGCTCCATGAAGGCATCACAATCTCTGTCCCAGACTAGGTTGTGCTCTACTCCCCATCTTCTGAACAATGTGAGAATCTTAAATCTAGGATTGGAGGACTTTTCCAGTGCCATCTCATTAACGGATTCCATGTAGTACCGTGCGGTGTGTCCCCATCGATCTCGAATGGTGGGATCGAGACCATTTCGGAGAAGCGCTTCTACCATTGCAGGATTGACTTGCCACTTAAAAGCCAGATGCAAAGCACTCCCTCCATTAAGATCAACAGCATTGATTGTAGCGTTGTGGATAATCAGTTCTTCCACATCAGCGTCAGTGAGATACCTAGACATTAGTGCCGTTTCCCCTCGCTTATTCGGAATATTCACATCGATGTGGTAACGCAACAGCGCTTCTATTAAGATCGGCCTATGGTCGTTGTCAAGTCCGCAGGCGATTCTCAACGCGGAATCTCCGTTGGAGTCGACATTGTCAACATCGACTCCATTTCGAAATAAGCTCTCAAGGTTCCTGTACCAGAGCTCCGAGTAGTGGTCGTTCTTACAGTCACATATTCTTGCTTCCTCGCTTTGACAACATATCAAAGGGCTTCCTAATATTATCTGATTGATTTCGTCCCCAGCGGCCAAGAGTCTTGGTAGTGTCGTCTTAATATAGTCTGGATTATTTGTGTTGAAGAGCGGATGGAGCGTCCCATAGGCATTGGCTCCTCGATCCAGAAGAAGTTCGACAAGTTCCCACAGGTCGGCCCACATCGCGTCTGGTAGAGGGGTACCCTTATGAACATCGGCCCCATGATCCAGTAGTACTATGGCGACATCGCCGTACCCATCCCATATTGCAGCGGCAAGTGGACTTTCGAGTAGATCGTCTCCCTCATTGATATCAACACCGGCTGTGCTGGCCAACTCCTCGATTTCACACAGTCGAACAGGCGCGGATTGGATGATGTCCATCAGGGGCGTCTTGCCTTCTCTCTTATGGTTGACATCAGCTCCCATATCGAGCAAATATCGCCAAGGTTGCTTCTCCCGCAAAGCAGCGTGAAGAGGATAGGATCCTACGCCGTTCATGTTAGCACCATAATCTTCCACAAGAAGCTCCACGACATCGCGATATCCGTGCGCGGCAGCTATCGCCACCAACGATCCTTCCCACAAACCAGAGGATAGCCTATTGACATCTTGGCCAGTTGCAACAAGCAACTTTATAGCACGCATCTTTCCTGCGGCCACAGCAGTCGTCAGCCCTTCGCAGAAGAGTGGCCCAAGATCTACTGCGCTGTGTTCGTGCAATTCCATTACAACTTTAAGGGCAAAGATATTGCCCATGCTACTCCATGCTGTCATTTGCTTCGTGAGATCCCTGCGAGGATCCCTGTCAACATATTTGCGAAGCTGAAGAAGCATATCTCGTCGAATAAAAGTGTCCCAGAAGCCTGTACGTTGTTACTCTCGCTTGAAAGCTATTGGTGCTCGGACTTACGACAGACGCGAGAATAAAAATAGAGCTCCTTGCATAGCTTCGTATACTCTGCGATATTATCAGCGTCGAACGTCCAGCGTTCACAGGAATCTGAGAAGACGATAAAAAGAAGCTCCGTAGACAGCGTGTCCATGCTCGCTGTTGTTGACTATTTGCACACTTGCTCTAACAGCTAACGTCTCTACTTGAGCAAAATATCTTGTATCGCAATTCTATCCAATCCGAGATCCAGCTAGCAGAGGAGTATTTGCCTTTACTGCCCCTTCCCATATCAGCAGCATGTAATTATGGGGCAAGAAGTCAGTTTCAGCGTATTGATCGACAAGGCCGAATCTTTTCTGACCGAGCTGGACTGCATTCGTGTGCCATGGCATAGCATGCGGGCTTCCTCGACGAACAACAATATGCTGCCTGATGTGATTCGCACGTGCGCACAGCCCTCATAAAGTTTATTTTCGAAGCTGCGGTCATCCCTGCAAATAGTTCAGTGCAGCGGTAGCACACCTCATTTAATTGGCGCAAGCGCCGGTTGAGCTTTAGCGCAATCTGTGCCGTATTAAGCTCGGAACGGCTTGTCCAATGGTGACATACGTTTTCCGTTAGTGACCTTTACTGATTCGCAAACGGCTGGATAAGGAGGCTTTCTTTTGCCCGGCCATATTGCCGTATTTGCGCACCTCTCCCGATTCGGCTGGCTGACCGTTGGGAACCGGGCCGTAAGGTAGCATCCACCGTAGGGACATGGTGGCCTTACTCGCTTTTCGGCCGTAGGGAACATTCACCGTAGGGCCATAATAGCCCTACGCTTTTGGGACGTTCACCGTAGGGCCATGGTGGCCTTACTCGCTTTTCGGCCGTAGGGAACATTCACCGTAGGGCCATGGTGACCCTACTCTCGGCTGCCTCGTAGGGGGAGTTGGGCCGTAGGGGAACATCCGCCGTAGGGCCATGGTGGCCTTACCAGCGGCTGGATTGTAGGGAATTGTTTACCGTAGGGCCTTGTCCCGGCTGGGCCGTACGGCTTTCGTCCGCCATGCTCATAAAAGAAACCATCTAGACCGTACGACCCCTCATCGTGATGGAACACATTACCTTCCCAGCCCGTAGTCCCCGCACCAATATGCCCCTAGACTTAGGGTGCTGTGCCTCCTTGCCCTTGGGTGCATAGGTAGGGATTGTCACTGTTTTTGGCAAGGATCAGGATGCTGTCATTACGCGCTTGTTACTGTTTTGGTTTAGTGATCTCCGCCGCACACCACTGCGTTCACTTCGTTATCACATTGGCGGGAACAGGACGCCATGCACGACATGAGGGGACAACGACTGGCTAAGATTTGAACTACCAGAGTCTAAATCTACTTCATTGGCTGTTGTCCCGCGCTGTCAACCACGATCTCAACATCTCCAAAATCCTCCTTCTGTGGGGTCCTGACAGTCACCTGTGGATCATCCTTGTGCACGACGTACTTGACAAGATCGCGGAGTTCATTGAGGAAAGGCGCTACTCGCCTGTTGTGGTCCTTTAGGTTTTTCAAGCTTCTGGGGATCGACGTCAGCTTGTACCAAATAGAAGCAGTCGTAGCACATACTCTGCAAGACTGGTGACCCTACGTTGTGTTAGCGTTCGCGAAGCTTGCATGTGTTCAGACTTACTGTTCACCCAGCGTCCTAACTCGCTGTGCGAGATCGAGGTACTCCTGTCGCGTGACCCCCTGCCCATATCCGTAGAAGGAGTCGTTCATGAGCCAGCCGGTACTCATAGCATTCTGCTGTAATCCGACATCGTAGCTTGGGTCCATCATCATAGGGGTCGTACCATATTCGAAGTTGTTGTTGCTTGCCATGTTGAAGAAGTTTTGATCGTTAGCGGACTCCATCCTTGAGTGCTGGGGAACAATAAGGAGTAGATGGAAGGCACGTCGATTTATGAGATGGTGGGAGACTGAAAATAAAGACTAGAAGTATGGAGACCAAGAGATGGAGGCCTAATAAAAGCCACATGTCGATCTCCACGTTCGTGGAGTGGAGCTAAAAAACGGCTAGTACCCTTTGTACGAGTTCTGATTTCGTGCCCACCCTCCGCTTTTAGCGTACTTGAGGGCACTGCGGATGGTTCAAAGCGCTTGACTCACGCACTGGTTCCGGCTTCAAGTTATTCTCCCAGTTTCAGCGATCAGCCCTCGAAACGATGAGTGCCACAGGAGGTGAAAGATGGACACTGCCCCAATCCGACCTGCTAAAGGCAACGTACCTTGTTACCTATGACGAGGAGATGAGGCCTAATTGGGATCGGGTCGAGGAACGATACAATCTCGCCGCGTTGCATTATGGCTTTCCCAAGAGAACCAATATAGGCTTGCGCAAGCAATGGAGCCGCCTACAACCCAATTATTTGCAGCACGATCTCAACCGAGTTGCAAATTACACTTCGCTCGTTCGACGGCTCATAAATGGCCAGACGCTGAGTTCTCCAACCACAAATCTCCCAATCCAAGATTTGGCGGAGGGGCACCCAGAAGTCGATATCGAGGAATCGCTCGAGGCTACTGACAACGAGTACACTTACGGCGTAAGTTGCAGGCTGACCTATGTTTTCGGCGTTTCGAAATTAATTGGCGTATGGCAGTCTTCGCTCTTTTCGGCTCTGCCCCATGCGTCTCTTGAGCAGAGACACGAGCCGCAGCAGAGTCCCGGTCAAGGATCCTCCCGAGAGAATGCCCAGGAGCAAAAAACGACTTGGCCATCACAGTTGTTGCAGGGTTTCCACGAATAGCTCTAAGCGCCGGGTTATCTTGTGTTGGTACGGGCGGATTGGATGGCCCACAAGTACAGATCTCCATCAATCGTACACAGTACTTAGCTGTATTCAGTAGTAGCCGCTACGAATATCCTTCGTCTATAAGATAGCCTCCCCCCGTGGGCGTTATAATGTCAATCGCAATTCTTGCAAGAATCTTCACCGCTGGTTCGATTCGAACGTCGATACGTTTTCTTCCTTAGCCGATCGAACCATCGAAGCTCTTCCATTGCACCTTCACATCAAGTCTGTCGGCCAACCAGATATGTCTGAACCGAAGAACGTGTCGCAGGTATGCTTATGACCCTCAACATGCTAAAATCGGCCACTAATCAGAACAAATAGCTGTCGACGGATGATAGCCTTCTTTGGGAATTCTTCAAGAAATGTGCACGTCGGGAAGAAGGACTCTTCCAACGGAACCAAGCGCTCACTCTTCAGATCAACAAGCAGAATGCGAACTTGCACCAGACGAACCTTCAACTGCAGCAAGCACAAGTGGATCTAAACGCAGCGGTTTGTCGATGCCAGGAACTCGAGACTCTTTATCTAGAATCCCAAAAATTCTACGCTGGGTTGGAAAATCAGCTTCAGGAGGAAAGGCAGAACCATAAGAACACTCGTGGCGCTCTAGAAACGGAGATGAAAGAGCTAGCGAAGACGGAGAAGAATCTTGAACGCTATTGGTCGACGCTCAAAGGCCTTTCGGAGTTCTTGACTATGGTACAAGTGACATCTAGCGAAGACAAGGCGGTTGTCATGACAACTTTGCTGTCAGAAGGCAACGATATCGGGAGTTTGTTGATCGATATTGAGAACAAGAAAGAGTACATACAGATTCTGGAAGACGAACACCGACGATACAAGCACTCTGTGGAGCAGGGGGACTACCCGCATTTCAATGATACTCTGAAGGTCTCGGATTGGCCTGCTGCCGAGCTTGACGGTGGGGAACGTGCCGATGTCGATGGATCTAACCAGCCGGATCAGGAGATGACCGAGACCAAGCAAGAGTCGTTTTTCAAGAAAAGAGCACGCTCCGATCGAAAGTCAGCTAGGAAAAATGGCCACTGAGTTTCCTTGGCGTTTTATGCGGCGTGCTTGCATTCATTGGCTATTCTGTAAAATAACTTGTTGAGTCATTGCTTCATACTGATGCTTTAGTTTATCCACAATGCCGAGAGGAATCTTGAAGATGATCTGCTTTTTAGTTTTATGAGCTTGTTGCACGATTGTTTTGCCATCAATGAATTTGAGCCCAGCCATGTCATTGTGACTCATGTAGACATGTTCCACGTTCTGCCCGCGAACATCTAGAACCTTCGCTATCTGTAGAATCTTCTCCACACTTGGTCTTTCGACCCGAAACAGAGCTTGGTCGTAGGGCGATATAGGGGATATGACGGTCAAAACATCGTTTAACGAAGGCTTTGAATACAGCCGAGCTAATTGCCACGCAGATTGAGAGTGAACGGTCTCAGCTGAAGGTTGGGTCGTATGCGTAAATCTTGGTTGAGTAGAGGTTGGAGACAACGGGGTCGTCAGCTCCGTCGCTGGAGAAGAAGCAGGTTCCGACCGCGGCCTGTGTCCAGGCGAGTGAGATGTCAAGTCTGGGTCCCGTGTTGGAGATGGCGGTGAGCGTGCAGATAAGTGAGACGGTAAGTTAGTCCCCTGTTGCAGCAGTGGTTGCAGGGCTGGTACCCGAGGTATGGAAGCCGGCGAGGCTGTCATTGGCGTACATCCGAAGAAAGCCTGGAAGATGTCTCGTTTCACCGCAAATGTCGTCAAGTATCCTGCGGAGCACTCACTGGGGGGCTCATACTCACGATAAATATGTTGCAAGAAAAGACAGTTGGCATCGTCTTCGAAAGACTGCTGGAAGGGCCTCCCACAGCGAGCTGTAATGTTAGCAACATACGTGTTGGTGTTTGAGGACAGCAGTGGGATTGTAACCTTGCACGGGCGGCGCTGGATGTTCGCAAGAATTGCTCCGAGACGTCTAGCCTTCTCATCAAGATCTTGTTGATCTAATTGGTAGAACTGAGGTGGTCGAGCATTGCGAAGAAATTCTCTGATGATAAGATCGTCAACGTCAGGATACATGTTACGCATGTTTTCATAGCCGCAAGTCGATGCAAGCCTGGAAAACTCGGACCACCATCCACACTGCAGCTCGTTTCCAATCTCGTGCGTTTTCTTGACATTCTTGCGGGGTGCCTGACCAATCATGGCTGGGAAGTGACGCCAGGTAAACAGCCAAAGCTGTCGATATGAGTACCATCGCGCTTGAAGACCGCTATAGCTTCTGCGGGGCGCTTGACTATGTTCGGTAAGCTGTTCGTTCCAGTCAAGGCACCCGTTGTGTTGGTGTGTGAAAGCCTCACGGATGGAGCCTTTGAAATTGATCGGTAGTATACTCTTCATAATCTTGGCACAGGGTTCAAGATATTTCGTGTCCTCCAAAAAGGTGTGTAGGGAAGGGATGATGTATTTGATGGATTTCAAGCGCGCTAATATCGAGGGGCGTTGATTCTCAAACACATCGGAAGAGAAGACTTCTCGCTGCAGCATTAGCTTTTCAATCTGATTAAAGTCTGCGGAGGAGTAATGTGCATTCCTGCCTTGAAGAACGGTGACTGTATGGGAATCCAAATACGTAAAGCTCGCCATACATTCGCCAAGGATATGACACCAGGTTTCCCGTATGCGCACAAGATATTGTGTCATTTCCTCTGGACAACGGAGGGTCAAGACTCTATGAAACGTTCCTATTTTGAGCGTCGGCCAGAGACCAAGAAAGGGCAAAAGGCTGTCGAGTGCGTCTTGAAATTCTTTCATCTGCCCATCCTTGGCCGCAAGACGTTGTACCTGTAAGACGTCCCTTCTCTTGCTCTCGGAAAGCCTAGCTAGCCACGATTGCTCGCGAACAGTGTCCTTGACCAAGTTGCATTGACGTGCATGACGGAATATGTCTCCATCGGAGAAGTTGGAGGTATTGGAGTAAGCTTCCCTTATGGCGCGCTTTGTCTGTTCATCGAGGACTGGAAGCTAGTTAGAGCCTGGTAGCAGCCAGACGAGAAGTGGACTCAAGTTCTTCCAGATAGAGATCTGCCACCCACCATCTGTCGTCAGGGTGCAGAAATCTTTGACCTGCTTCCAGTCGATGAGCACCTTGTAGGTACGTAACACCCGTACGAAGCGATAGAAATTGAGGCTCTTGAGCAGAGCGCAGAGCGTCGAAAGAGGTCTGATCTGTACGTAGAGCATCATCAAGGTCGTGCCTACGCACCACGACCGGAACGTGATGCTCTGAAGCAAGTCGCAGGCAACCTTCAAGTTTGAAGATCTGGATCAATCGAGATAAATTTTTGGGATCGAATTGCCGAGGATTAGTAAGCGGACCTTCCGGAGAAAAATGTCTGATCCAGAGCTTTACGGTGCCGCGAAAAGCTTGATCCTTCGCTAGCTCAAAACTCTCTTCACGGGAGCGCTGATCGTCCATGTCTTCTCTGTCAGTCACCACTTTCTGTGGGCTGTTAGGCGACAAGGTATAAATGAGAGCCTTCCTACAGCTTCTCGAAAGAGGCGTTAAGTCGTTTTCGAAAGAGACCTCATCGCAAAGAATTCGAAACGGGCTGGCAACCTTTAATTGGCTTCGCACGTTGGACCCCATGCTGCTATAACGTTCAATGGCAACACTTTATTCCCTTGGGATCTTCATACAATGGCCCCCTGCAGTCATCCGTCTTGGCTGCACGTGTCTAATGTTGGGGCGCCTGCAATTCACGACGAAGGTTGTTTTACTCGACTTCTTGATAATCTCAATAATGCGAGAACTCAACAGCCTTCGTTGCTCTTCTTCGTTGGCCAACAAGCAAAGACTACAGCCCTCCGTGAACTGTTTCCATACAACACTTTCAAGAAGAAACGCAACAATGATGGCGTGGACCTCCGTTTAGACAATACAACAATTGCGTCGAACTATCCCATCTTTATAGCCGACGGTGACTCAAGGCTGCCAGCCTTATCCACTCTGTCGAATTGGTCCTGCCACGAGTCTAGATCATATCGCCTTCAGTGGGAATGCCCATCTTCACACAACATCTCGGACTTCTTATATGCCCGAGTCCTTTTTCTGTTTACGGATGTTATCTGCGTCTTCGCAGATGACTTCAGCTGTCTGGAGGATGTTATAGATCTTCTTAAAGCGTGGGCTGCCGCTGGCAGCGCCTCGCATTTACCCTATCTAATACGCCCAAAGATTGTAATAGTCGCTACTGGCGACGAAGCTAGTGTTACCTTCAATGTTCTCCAAGCTCAGGATTTCAAATTCGGGCTCAATCAGCAGGATCTGATCAACTTTTTTTCCTCCATCATTGTTCTCTATCTTACAGAGGCGCCAATCTCTCCACTAGCTCGCCATCGACGATTGAAAGAAGTTCTTTTGAGACACGCAGATGAGATGCGACAACTGCGTCAACAACTTCGATTACTCTATTCCGCTGTACATCTGAATCGTTTTCTTCAAGAGGCCGTCAAACATGTTGCTCTAAGCTCGAAGAAGGCCTTCAACTTCATCTTGACTAGCCGCCTATCTAATCCCATTGATGACGAATACATCCAACATCTTTCCACCTTCGTACGTCTGGCTAACGAACACGGATTCAGTCTCGAAGAACAAGCATCTCTTATGGCCTCAGGAATGCTCATGGACGCCTATCCTCCTGGCATGCACGGTGAACTGAGTTTCCCATGACCTAATTAATTTCGCTAACCTGGACTTAGGTTTCGACCCTATAACAGTATACAAGTTTCTCTACCAGCCTTCACTTTTCCGAGCGCTTGATAGCCTTCCCGCTAAGATCTCAGCAGCTCAGCAATGTGAAAATGTACAAAAGCAATTCTGTCTTTTGAATTCCACGCTTCTTCCTCGGCAGACCGCCGCAGCTTGGGTGCACCGAGAGAATCTAAGAAAATCCACCAGATGGGAGCTTCTCAAAAGTAATCTCACATGTTTACACTGTATGCGCCGCAGACCAGAGCATACTTTATCTTGTGCGCATACTATATGCGACACATGTCTTCGCATATTTGGGAAACCCACGTCTGCCAAAGGCTATCGATTCTCCATCCGAAATTGTATTCTCTGCAAATCAGGAAGGGTCATTGCAGGATACAAGCCGCCAACAGCCGGGATACGCATTCTTTCGATCGATGGAGGTGGGATTCGTGGAGTTGTTCCGCTAGCCTTCTTGGATCTCTTGCAAAAAACTGTTGGCTCGCAACCATGTCTTCAAGACCTATTTGATCTTGCGTTCGGAACCAGCTCGGGTAAGGCAACGCACGGGGTTTTGTAACAGAGCTCTAACATATCAGCCTAGGAGGTCTCATCGTCCTTAGTCTGTTCAATAGTGGATGGAACATTTCGCAATGCAAGAATGTATTCGAGACTCTGAGTCGACAATTCTTTGGTCGGGGCCATCAAAACGGGCCAAATATCTTGCGATATTTTCGTCATTTGCTCAAGTGCTGGTTCTCGGATGGCTACTATGATGTACGCAGCCTCGAGGCTTCACTCAAAGAAAGCTTTGGCGCTAACCAACGAATGTTCGGCTACCGTCAATGTGCAACTGATGTCAAGTTTGCGGTAACTGCTACTACTATCTCGGATGCGTCTCCCTATCTTTTTTCAAATTACAATGGCATTGGCAAGAGACAAAAGAATTGTGGTAAGATCACTACATTCTTATTCCCAAGGACAGATGACTTAATATCGATAGGTTACAAGCATGTTCGACCTTGGAGAATTGAAGATGAGCCCTTCGTGTGGGAGGCGTGAGTAATTCATTGCCGTTTGTGCTTTATGCGACTAATCAAGCTAGTGGACGAGTAACTTCCGCAGCGCCTGTGTAAGTGTGCAACCATTATTCCAATTAGAGTTCTGCTAACATTTCCTAGACTTTTCAAACCAGCGCAATTGCCTGCTTTAGGAACATTTCAAGATGGAGGTCTAAAGCATAACAATCCAGTCAACCTAGCACTGTGGGAAAGTGGCTATATATGGCCAACAACCAATATCGACATGGTTCTATCTTTGGGCACCGGTACCAACAAAGCTTCCGTATCCCCTAGCGCTCCGAATTTCCGTCATATTATTCTCGACGGATTTATCCCACGACTCTATCGATCTTTTATCTCCTCCCTAGATGGTCAAAGTGCCTGGCAGGACTTGCAAAATCGTTTAGATTCTCAGTCACGAAAGGACTACTTTCGACTGAACGTTACATTGACAGACAAGCAGTTTACAATCGATGACGTGGATCGTATGCAAGAGCTACAAGACTGTGTAAAAGAGCAACCGAATCTTTCCCAGAACTGTACGGAGATAGTACACGCAATGCTCTTGTCGTCTTTGTTTTTCGAGCTAAGTCAGATGCCAATCTTTACTAATGGCGTCTACCGATGTCCTGGCTTTATACGGTCTCGATTGGATGGTCGAATTATGCTTGAAGCGTTGAGCAGATTGCAGCAGTCGCACTGGGCTGTCGTAACAGACAAGGAGATTCTAGGATATCTCGAGCCAAGACAAGATGTGTGCGAACGCTGCAGATGCTACAAGATGTACGTGGAAGTCGTTGTCCGCCATCCAACGGATTCGACAACTGTTTATCTCCAGAGCGTCACCAAAGAGAGAAGAAAGATTAGCGGGTTCCCACAGACAATGCAATGGTTTGTCGCGCAACAACAATTGGACGCTGACTTTGGTACGTCTTATCACAATGCCGAGGCTTACCCACAATGCAGAGCTTGCGGGCCAAATGCTAGGCACAACAGCCGAAAACGTAAATCGAGCGGCGACGAGAATAGCTCGATCTCTGCGAAGAAGACTCGCCATCCATAATGGGGCGACGTAATGAAGGGGTGGTTATCATACCTGTTTAATCTAAATCGAGATGCATGGAATCAAGATTCGACCCTTCGTTCTCACTTTCGACTTGTGGCTAAAAATAATTCCTGCTAGCTCAGGTCTCGGCGGTAAGGGATCAAGAGAAGCGCCAAAATCGAAATACGCCGATTTTGGTGTGCTATCTCTGTACAGGCTCTGGCGCCAACTCTGGCTAGAGGCGCGTAGTAGCACTCAATAGAAAAGTCGCGCTGTCCCCATCAATCTTTTTGCACATTGACCTCTATTTACTCTCTACTTATCTTCCGCATCTTTTTTGTGTGCATATCAGCCCTCAGTCTTTGCAAATGTCTTCCGCGGCTTCGAGGCAAAACAACGAGATGTTTCGCAAGCGCAAAGATACATTGTTACGGAAAATTCATGAACTCACCAGCTTTACCGGAGCTGATGCGATAATGTTCCTTCGCTATGGTTCTCAAGTGATTGCGTATAACAACAATCGCGGTGGTGATTGGCCTACATTGGAGGTAACACTTAATCCACCCGGATATCGTGGGATAGCCTTATACTCACAACGCCCCAGGAGACTGAGAGAGCTGGAGTATTGCTCGATCATTCTGATTTCAATCATCAAGTCCACAGGCGTACAGTCGGTGCCAGCCTCAATCAAAGCATGTCCGTCTCCAACGACAGGCCGTACCAACCAAACGGATCAGGGGCCACTGCCGCAGGCGATCTACCCCGAACCAACGCTGTGTCGAACAATGCAGCTCCTCGCTTGATCGCAGATGCCCGGTTCGACACGGCTGTGGCTCCACGTCAAATGGTCACGAACCAGGATACCGCTCCTTTAGACGGTCAACCACGCCCCGGCAAAGGCGATGCGGTCAATGACAGTGATCAGCAGTCGACAAACCTCGAAAACACATGCCAGAGCACGGAAAATCTACCGCCACCAAGTCGTGAGCATCCGTATCCCGCGCCTCAAGGTTTGAGACTCTCATACCAGGACATGAGCGAGCTGGTCGAGGTTAGCAACGCACTATGTTGCCCTAGCTAAAGCTGATCAGAATCGACAGGAGTTTCCAAGACCAAAGCCTTTGCACAAGGATCATTGCTCTACCGATCAGCAGTCATGTATTGACGGAGATTCGGCAATTGAACTCAATGCTCTTGTGGCTAAGGTCTCGCCAAAGGCCCAAGCGGACGGGCCAAGTCAGGCCATCCTTTACGGCTCATCCGTACAATCAAGCCCGAGTATGATCGATGCCATTCTCGACTGCGTCTCAAGGCAGGCATCCCAGCCCGATGGAGAAGTAGAGTCAGTGCAGGCTGATTGGCATTCTCAAACTCACAGCAATGAAGAGGCCCTAGAGAGGCGGGATTCGGGGGTTCAAGACTTCAATCAAGGCGAGATAACAAGCGTTCACTCGAATGACGGCCGCGGCGTGGAAGATCCGCAGATTGATACACGTCGTCAGACACGAGCTCAAGCAAAGCGTAGACTAGATTCCCATGAACAGCGAAGGACCAAAAGACAGCAATGAGGAACAGAGGTGCTTGAGATCATATTAATCCTTACTCGATCTTTCTACGCGTCTTATTTAATGGTGTATGCGTTCGATGTTATGTTTGACTGAAAATTGTCCAGTCCATCTGTGCTGAGACCTGAGCCATTAGAACGTGAGGTTTGAGGCACATGCTGGTAGACTCTGGTGGTAGGAATGGATGCTGAGGCATGTCAATACCCTTTCCGATCTCAATTTATATATGGACTTACATGCTCGAGATCCTGCAGACTGGATGTTTCGGTGGCACACAAAAAACTCTTGATGCCAGTAGCGTCTTGCCATTTTTCAGGGTAGCGCAGGCTCAAAGTCTCGGGATCTGTGAGACTCGTTTCCGGCTCCATCATCTCGATCATCATCAGTCCCACATCTTTGACATCCTTACGCTCCTGCTGCTCATCCGTTGAGCGGCCTCTAAGCATACTCTCGCCAACATTGGCTGCAGCAATCAGTCAAAGACTGTAGTCTTCTCGCCATTCTGGGCTTACCTATCTTGACCTGACCCACTCGATTTACCAGCACTTGTCCACAGTCAATGGCTCCATGGACGGTGTGGAGGATGTTATGTACGAAAAGCAGTCCATGTATCACCTGAGGCCATTAGACCCCGGAGCTGATGGGAGACCAACGTACCTCTCTGCAGACCGCCGCTATCTCGTGTGGGACGAGCTGGCCTCTTGGTGTGGCCAATATATGTCGTAGTACGACGTCCATGTACTCATAAACAAGGCATATGTCGACTGCAGTGGTATATGCTTCAATAATGGAGACCATGCAGTCACTTTTGGCTTTGGAGCGAACGCTCTGGACGTGGAAACTGGAGTCCCGCTTATACTTCTTGATCACGAAGAGTTCCGATTTGCCGTCAAAAGCCATGATAGCAGACCCGGCCTGATCCAGGGCCATGAATTCGTGATAGAGGGTTTGCGGCTCAACGTTGTGGGTCACTTTGGCTTTTTTGAAGCTTGACTCCGGTGGCTTAGTCGAGACGAACGAAAGTCTGTTCGTGTTGATGGGTATGTTGCGTGTAGGAGAGTCGTCTGCCAGAGCGTGACGCTTGAGCCTGCGAGACAATAGCGGCGAGTCCTTGTGTTCGACTGCTGACTTGAGCTCAATCGATTTAGGATCATCAAAACGGATGTCTCCGATCTGAGTCCCTTGTCGTTGTATGCTGGCACCACTCATGGTTACTTGAACGCACACGAAGCTCGGTTGGACGAGCACTTATAGCTTGGCTAGCTCGCAGGCCTCATGGTCTCCAGCTAAGTCAGAACCGTTTTTGAAGAAGCCGGTTTCGACGGGTCAACCTTCGTCAAAACGGCCGGAAAGCCGAATGCTTACCCGCGGTACATAAGAGTCCTCTCAAATGAAGCGTTGCTGTTTTGAAAGGAAATGCCTCACCCATCCCCACCCACTGGTGTCCGACGTCAGAGTACGGTGAAATTCGATACGATTCCTGTCATTCTGGGTCCACATCGATATGGGGAGCGGGCCGCACCAAAACGGGGCTTGGAAGCCAGGATAAAGCATCGCGTTGAGCTTGAAGCAAGGGATGCACCGGTCCGGCCTCGCCTTGTCCCTCCCGAAGGCAATACAAGGTTGCCGAAGCCCAAGTATCAAAGGCCAGAGTACCAAAAGCCATTGCCATGTCGACCGGTGGAAGTCACGCCATTGGATCATGCTATCGCGAGGCATCACGGTACTACTTCGAACCTAGACTGTCTTCCACACCGTCTACGGATCAGCAAAGAGCAAGTCTCGGCCACCCCAATGCAACGAATTCATGAGCTTACCCGAGAAAACGGCTATCTACGCGAAGAGCTTGCAATGTACAAAGACACACGCACGGCGCTTCGAGAGCTGCAGGAGAGAACAAAGCAGGCACATCAGATATTGAATGATGCACTTCAGGATGTATCTCGAAGACTCGCCCGATCTGAGCGACGTCTCTTGGATTACTGGGGTGTTAACATTGACGGTGCCAGTGAGGAGGCCGTTATCTTCTAAGAAGGCTGGGCGCTCAAAGCATCATACAAATGTTATAATGGAATACAAGATAGAGCTAGTCCATGTAGAAGTGTATTCGATCACTAAAGTACTCCTTATCGATGCCTGAACATGCTCCAAGGTTTTCGTTGGGCCTGAGGTTGGAACTCGAGCTCCATGAATCTTACGCTATCCTGAACACTCTCCTTGACTAGTGATCTGATCTGATCTCGCACTTCGCCGTCGGCAGAGACTGTATTGTCAACTATCGGCCATATCTTGATGGGATTGTAGTACTTACCAGTCACGAGCAGCTTTCCTCTGCCTTTCAACGCATTGCTCGTCGTCACACTTCCATTGTTGGAATAATCAGTATCACTCATCTGCGACATCAAAAGGTAGTCGAGACTCATCGGCCCTTTGTAGTACTTGACTCGATTCCCTGCACCACCACTCGTTCCGCCTTGGGACTTGTCTTCGTCTTTGAAATAGATGGAGATCCGAAGAATCTGCTTTGTGTCAGTAACTGCACGTCGATGCTGCCGGCAACATTCTTACATGACCTCCGTCGATGAGATCGTCATCGAGCATTCTATTGATTATACCGATAGCCCCAAGTTCATCGTCTGTAAGTGTTAGTTTTTGTAGTGCTGTGATGGGACCTGCCACCTACCGATGCGATCGACTTGCCATACAAGATGGATCCGACGCGTACGGACTTGGCAATAGTTGAAGCCTGAGATCAACTCCTTAAGGTATGGAAGCTGGGCAGCGATACCGATGCCAGTGGCAATCATCAGGACACTGCCATATTCTCCAACGGGCGCGCCCGAGCCGTGAGGTCCGCTAAGCCAAGCACGATGGAAATTTTCAAGCGGGATGTGGCGCTCCTCGCCTGGCTTCATTTGGAAGGAATCGACCTCATAGGCGCGTTCGAAAATTTTACGAGTAAGACCACCTTGCGCTTCCACCAGAAGGCACAAAGATAAAGAGGTTCCGCCAGTCCAGTACACGATCATGTAGGGGTGGCTTTGAAACAATGAGCGAAGGCTGAAGAACGGCATCCATAGATTGACGTATTGCCCAGCTCGGACCTTCCAAGAGCGAGCGACTGTAATGTCGATAAAGAACACTTCCTTGCCTTTGTAGTTGTTCGTGGTCTTCTTTGGTCGCAGCTTGGTAAGACTGGCTCTTCCGTTGGCCTGAGATGTGGAGAGATTGCGATAGATTATTTGTAACGTTTGTAGCACTGCCGAGGTGGCAAACGCTGCCACGGAGAGATATATCCATAGCCGTATTGGCAGTTTGGAATTCTGAGTGTGGCGCCATGCCGCGTATTGGAAGAATATCGCCAGCGCTTGATGGGACCGGAGGAAGACTTCGTAGAACGGGCGGCGCAGTGGCCGAGCTGAGAGAAGTAGCAACAGCGCTAAGGAGGAGGCGGCCTGTACATCCGTAAGTATGGCTCGCGGAGAATACCCTCGTACTTACCGCATATCCAAAAATCCTTGGCAGAGACTGGGTCGAACCGTCGCCCTTGAGGTTCACACTGACACCCACGTGTGCAGCGGTGAGCGCGCCGGTCATAAGCCCTACCGAGCCGTGAAGTCCACGAAATGCTGTCAGTGACATGCTAAGAGCGTCGGCCAGTGCACTGAGATGAATCGTTGCGTAGAGAGGGATAGCATTAATTAGGGATAGATTGCCCAGACGAACATTGATATCCGCCATACTCGAAGTCTTATACAACGCGCAAAATACTGTCACAGCCCAATACAACATCTGCGTGAGGGCGTTCAGTCTGGTCCATGGACCTAGTACTCGATGTCGCCTTAGGAAAAACGGGTAGACGAGAAGTTTTAGAAGAAGTGGAGCAAATTCTTCCTGTACCCAGCCTCGCAAGGAACGTAAGAGTTGTAAGACGACAATAAGTGCGAACAAGCCGCCCGCGGCTGCGGCGTAAATCTGGAAAGCCTGCATTGAATATAAATAGCAGAGAGAAAATATATTGTGAGACTTAAGACCTATCATCTCTGTTCCAACATACCTTGGGCTTGGCGACACGCCCTATCTGCCACTTTGGAGGCATTATGGTCTAAGAATAGCTGTAGCCTTGACAGCCGTCTCGGAAGCGGACTTTACGTAAAGGCCGTTTTAAATACTGCCTATACGCCGTAATTGAAATTTCCGATCTCGCAATCCAAAATCGATCTTGACTTTTCTCACTGCATCCCTCGACGTCTGATCGATTTTCAGCGGCTCGCTGTCCTTCCCCTGCGCAGACTTCCGGCCTCTTGCAAATCAATCCCATTCTGGCCCTCATGGACCAGAGCACGACCAATGTTAAGAAACAAGAGATGTTCCGAAAACGAAGTCGAACCGTCTTCAACAAAGCGGACGAATTAGCAAGAAAATGTGATGTCAAAGTGTACTGCTTGCTCAAACGCGGAGACAAACTCTACAAGTATAGTTCAAGCGACGATCCTACATGGCCGCCAACGACAGAAGAATTGGTATTGTTCATAATTACATTCTCCATATTATAACACTAACGCAAGCATCAGGAGCATTCTTATCCAGCACCCGAAGTCTGGCAGCTCGCGGAGAGGCGTACAAAGAAGCAACGACCAGACCTACAAGTGCAAACGCGACAGACCACACGATCAACGAAAGATTTCTTGGAGGCTCGAGAAGACGAGGAGGCCGACATTTCACAGAGCGTTGAGGACGCCGTCATAACAACCAGAAGACCAGCGTTCTTCGAAAGTAGTTCGCTTTGGCCACAGTTGGAGGAACACGGGTGTAGCTTCAATGCTGGGCAGGACACGGCGGGCTTGAGCATCGGATGTGTGGATTTGGCAGAGGTCCAACATGTGTCGGACGTTCATAGCTTAGCAGCGCCGGCCCCAAGGATTGAGTCCAAGGTTATCACTATTAGTCTGCCGCCAATACTGCAAGACACGCCTAGGAGATCTGATTTTAGCATAGCGTTTTGAAGACACGTAGTCTGCATGTTCGTGGCATCGGCTCAAGACATGGTTCATCCAAATCTCGTTGCATCGGCTCAAGGCTTGTGATCCAAAACAACCATGGAAATTTCAATAGTGGCAGGTGATAAGCACTAATTTTTGCGGTTGGGTGCAAAGTCGCTTCTGACTGGTGCATTGTATGGTAAGATATTCGTTTTCAAAGGAAGGCGCAGGCTCTGTAAGTGGCTCGTGCACGCGGAAGCGGATGCACTGGTGTTTCACAGCTGGCGCTTGGATTACCAATCAAACAGCTTCTGTAAATTGGTCGTGCACACGCGAATGTACTATTGTTTCAAAGCCGGCACAATCACTCGCCTGAAGCTGATTTGCACTGCCAAGTTGGTGATGCGCCCTCTACTGTCAGGTACTTAAGGGCTCTGAAGCCCAGTGTTTCCGCCATATCTTCCAGCAACTACACAGAAAATCGAATCAATCAGACCCAAATATACATGGCTACTAGTACATCCACCGTTGCCCGCGATAGCGCTTCCGGTAGCCCTACCCAAGACTGCCCCAGTGGACCTGGTTGTCCAGAAGACTCTTCTGACGTGGGGAACCCTGCACCGAACGTATGCCCCTCTTACTAGATTTCTAGCAGTGGGCTGAGCTAAAATTTTGCTGCTCAGCATGGAGTCGAAGTTGCATCTCGACCCAATGACCAGAGGGCTTGGGCTCATGGTCGGAACGCTCAGACCCAGCTCATGACCTGTCAAGATGCCTTACAGAAGACCGGTCTTGCCAACCAACAGGAGAGAATGCGCAATCAGCAGCTTCGCGCAATGATCCATCGCCTTGCGGCAGAGCATCGTCATTGCCAAACAAGGCTCGAAGCCGAACATCACCAACTTCACGCCGACTACTCTTCGACACAGCAGGCTCTACAGACGTCGGAGCGAAGCCGAGCGGACCTTGAGAGACGCGTTGGAGCGCAATGGCAGGCTCTTTCGAACCTTGCCCGGCTTTTTCAAACCCTTCGCCTTCATATCGCTGGAGATCAACTCTCTGAAGAAGATAGAGACATCGACGTTGGCGCTCTCCTTCTGGAGAACGAGCACCTTCAACAGGGGCTTGATCACCTACGGCACCTTTTGATGGATGATACCGAGCGCCTTGGACAAGCACAAAGAGATATGGTCTCCTCTAGAGAAGTCCAGGAAGCACTTTTCAGCACATTGAGAGACAGGGACGAGCTGCAAAAGAAGTTGGCCGATGCGTTGCAAGCAGGAGATGGGCTTCAAGCAAGATTTGTCCACGATATGAATGTGAGAGATCAGAGACTCGCGGATATGCAAAGGAATTTGGCCAAGACGAAGCAAGAGGTACGAAGGTTGCGCTTGTCTCACCGGCAAACCACCACCGCTTGAGTATTCTATTGATGGACCGATATGGGCGTGTGTGTATGTTCTTTGTACAATTAGGTGCTTGTGACGAGAAATCATAGTTCTTCTTCTTCTTCTTCTTCTTCTTCTTCTACTTGATGGCCCAGGTAAGGGCCCACTCCTTTCCTCGGCCAACGATCAAAATTCCGTCGAGACTTTCGTCTCTTCTTAGGAGCTTTGGCTCCTGTGGGAATTCCTTCCCCCTCAGCGACCTGAGCTGCTTCCGCTAGTGGCGGGCCTGTTTCGAAATTGTAGGTTCGTTGATTGTCCATTTCATCCCTCGGTACAGGAATTCGTCGATGGAGCAAGTCTCGTCGAAACTTGGCGGTCTGACCTGCTTCTGCCATCAGGTGCCTCTTAGGGGCCCTTGTGTTCTGAAGGCTCTCACGGAAGATCAATGGATGGGGCGCTCTGGCGTACTCTTCCGCTCTAGAATCTTCGCGTGGAGACTCCAATACTGCCAGAGCACTGCTCGATGGGCGAATCTGGTCAGCCGCTGCCGTTTCTTGCTCTCCTTCCTCGGTCGTTGCTACGTGCTGTATTTGCTGACTGCGTTTTGAGTTTGGCAATCTTTGGATTTGTGCTTCCTCGGTCTCTGCTCCCTCGATCTGCATCAATGGGCTGGGCGCTGTGTTTCGCGAAACCACAGAGGGTTCGTGGTTTTCTGGCATTGCTAGTGTAGTTCCTATAGGAGAGGACCTTGTGATTGCGACAGAAACTGCTTCGCTGCAACTGGACTCGTGTCCGGACAGCAGTGGAGCGTTACCCTCGTAGATCTGGCGGTCCATCGTCATGGGCACCCAGATTGGGGAGGTCGGCCGAGGCTCAAATGGCACGAGAGCGGTGCTTGTTCTGGTAGACGTGGCTGGGGTTTCGAGTGACTCGCCAGCATCCTGTTCGCCCATCTGAAAATCAGACGTGTCCGCGGGAGGTGTGCTCTGGTCAACATGGAGAGTTGGGGACTCCTCCTCGTTCCCACGGCGCTCTTGAGACCAACCCTCCCAAGGCAGCTGCAGGGCTGTGTCGTTGCCCAGACGAGGGGGGGTGTCCAACGAATCAAGGCTCGACATCGTATCGTCAGAATCATCATCTCCAGACACATGACTCCCACCTAGTGCATCCGTAGAGGGCTGTCGTTCCAAGTCGGGCATTTCCTCGTCTGGCCTGGCTGCTGCGGTGGCCGTGGGCATCATCGTAGGGTTGAGATTGGTAGGGAGCGGCTCCTGGGCTCTCTCGGCATGTTGTAGGCCGGAATCAAGGACGGCTGTCGCTGCGAGCCTTGAGTCGTCACCAAAAAAGGCGCGGAAAATGGCACGGTGGACGTAATGATGGGTCACATATCGCCCTTTGGCGAGAGATGCATCATATATCCATCGTATGTACAGAGACTTTCGTGCCTCTCTCTGTGACACTTCATGAGGACGCCCACATCTATGCCGTAGATCTAGATTGGACTCGTTGTCAACAAGAGAGGGCTTCTCGTTGTTAGGAGCTGCGTCTGACTTTGTCGTAATTGAATGGCGCAGTTGTCGCACAAGCCGCCCAACGAGCTGTTGATCAAGCAGGTGTTCTGTGACTGGCAACAGGAAGTGGCGAAGCGAGTTCTCAAGCTCCTTCTTTGATTTTAACCGTCGAATAGAGTCGGACCTGAATCCCAATTCCACAGCTAGCTGGGCAAATAAAAACCAGGTGATGGGATTCGGTTCCTTGATGGTGGGTTTGTCTCTGTCTGGCTCCTTCCTAGGTGCAACATTTACCAGCTCTGGAAAGTGTCGGTGTGCAAACGCCCATAGCTGTCTATAATTTTGCTTGAACAGGCCATCCTCGTCCTGTTGCAGTGGTTGATTGAAGATGGCACGCATCGTACCTTGCACGGTACCTTTGAGGCTTGGCTCTAGGAGACGCTTCATGGCATTGGCGCATGGCTCTAGATATTTTGTGTCCTCGCAAAAGGTGTGCAGTGATGGGATTAATTTATCCAACGCCAAGAGATTGGTCAACAATCTGCTTCGTAGTGGTAAATCCAAGATGGCACCGAAAATTGACCTTTTGTGCATCTGCTCTTGGACAAGTCGTGCGTCTTCGTCTGAGTTTCCGGGCGCCCGTGACTCCAGGAGTTTAACGGTGGCTCCGTCAATCAATCTCATCATAGTCAGGTCATCGCCAGCGATTCCACACCAGACCTTGTGAACCAAATGCAGATAATTGGTCAGCTCCTTGGATCGAGTCAGTGGAAGAATGTGAACATCGCAGATTCCAACTTACCTCATGACATCTAAGCAGAAGATACCGCCGCATAGTACCGATATGAAAGGCGGGCCAAAGCCCCGTAACTTCCAAAAGTTGATCAAAGGCGTCCCTCAGACCATGGACGTCAAGAATGCGTTTCAAGTCTTTTGACTTGTCCCTTGTCAGACGTGCCCACCACTTTCGCTCTTGCAATATCCCGCCGCTTTTCTGGTAATGTCGAATGTGTCTAAAGATCTCTCCGTCCGAAAAATTCGCTGCGTTTGAGTACTCTTCACGCAAATTGTCTCGCAGATGGGAATCAATGCCTTGTAGGTATTAGAAGGACACGGCTGTGTGCGGAAGGAGCGACTAACCGTCCAGGTATAGGTCCACCGTCCACCAGTCATCCTCGTGGCCAAAAAACTCACGTGCAGCTTGAAGACGGTGGCGGCCGTGAAGGATTGTTAGAGGCGCGAAGGGTAGCCGCAGCTCTGGAGGCGCTTCATCCGTACTGCAGAACAGCGCACTCTGAGATGTGCCCGAGCGGCGGATGGAGGCTTCCAGCTCCTCCCTGGATATCAATGCCGGAATATGATTCTCGGGGGCAAGGCGTCGGCAGCCCTCCGTGATGAATATATCCCTTAGTCTTTTGACGTTTTTTGGCCGCAAGAATTGCTCTTGACTGGCCGATGACCGATCTGCTTGCAACGAGGAGAGTTCGACGCGAGCCGTGCCCCGAAACTGCGCTTGACGCTCATGCGAGACCCGACGGCAATCCGTTTCGACCTGCGAAAGGAACGACCTCTGCATAGCGATCGTTAGCGAGAAGGCGTCTGATATATAGGAATTGGACCAAATGCCTTCAGACCGTTACAAGTAAGGTGATCTCGAACAGCTGCCATATATGTACTGTCATCCACATCCTGTAGTTACGCTTTTGGCACAAACGAGGAGTGTCTAGTGCGGCCGAAATTTCAACGCCTTGTTTAGATTTTGGTGTTGACAATCGTTACGCCTGTTGTGTTGTTCCATAAGCCGAAATCGAAGGTTCTCTATTGCTCTTCTTCTGATTGCACCGACCTACTCTCCATTCTGCACTGTGCGAAATTAGCGATTCGAACAGTACTGTAATGGAGGATCTACCTTACTTCACCTTGTTCGTACTGTCTTCTACCTTAGCCAAGCCTGTTGCCTGGCAACACCGTGGGAAGTCAAAAGTTGTCTAGATCCTGAAAAATTTCGCTCTTTATCTGCATCTTTATCTTATTCTATTATATGAACTCATGTCGTGTAGATGTGTTGGCCTTGCAATGGTTGGCAATGATGGAGGTAACATAACATGGGAGACGGATTTAGGGAATAAGGTAGCGCATCCCACATAATCACGTGACCTAGTGTGGAGTAAAGTCTTCGCCGGGCGGGTCTGCAATTCGTGCAATCTTGTCCCCCTCTTTCAGCAACTATTATGGAGATGTGATACTACAACGGCTGGCGCAGGAGACTGCTAGAACACCGGTGGAGAACTCAGCGTTCGAATATGTTGATCGAAGTCTCATCATCCTAGACCGAACAGTTGATATCAGCTTATATCAAAGAGATGGAGTCAAAGATAGACGGGCGACTTGTCGCGATAAACAAAAGGTTCGAAGAGGCGAACAGGAACATCTAAGCGATCGATAAGAAAATGGATGAGCGTATACATACTGGGGGACCAGAAGATGAGACAGCGTTTCGATCACATGCAGAATGCTGTTAGTAACTCCTTACGCACCCGGGAATGGGAGCAGATCTATCCTGGTGGGATCTTTTGATACCGAGGTGGAGTGCGCATACCGGATGATTTTCCCCACACGGTGAAGTGATTTTGGAGAAACGGACCACGGCTCATCAGGCGCATAGTACATCGGCTGATCAACTTAATCCTATTCTACAATATCCAAGCTTATGAAGACTGGGGAATGGTGGACAGCTATCAGTCGGAAGTTTCGAGAACCCAGGAGTAGCTCATCGAGCATTGGCAGCGCAGTTGGGATTGCTATACGATGGCATTACAAAGGTTCATGGAAAGGGCCAAAGAATTAAGCCAAGATCAAGTCATCCGGAGGAAACGACAGGGCGAGCAGAGTGTGATAACATCTGGAGACAAGAGAAGGCGGACCTGGACATGCCACCGGCGGCAATCGAGGTGACAACTCCCACAGAACCTCAATCGAATCAAGAGAGGATGAGATGAAATTTCTTGATCGCATGCGAAGCCTAATGACCGGCTCAGGAGTACTATCTTCTTTCTCTATGATCATCTTGGTTTAGCATTGCTCCGCAGACGAGGTACACACAACAAGCATCAGTCAAGACGCGCTGCAGACTAAGGCTCTAGAGCAATGATTTCTGTGCGGAAGGTTGATCTACTGCCCTGCTCATGGCTGGCGGCTTTTGATACCCTGCAGGTGCCGCCAACTGATTTTGCCTCACTTCATACTCCTCCTGAACCAGTGCACAAAACGTGCAACAGTACGACACCATAAAATCCTCGAACTTGTTTCCTCGAATGCGATATTCCTTTCTAGTGTTTCCTCGACTAAGACATTGCAACACGCCGTTAAGACCGCAGCAAGATAAAGCGCACCAGCTGAAACACTGTGCGCTCCATTAGCATTGACTTCGACGATAATGTACCAGAGTGGAACGATGTTAGAAAGCCCTTACGTTGCCGTTGCACCCGCTAGGGTCGTGATTTTTCGGGTCATTCTTGCGCGCCTGGGTCTTCCCGTACAAGAAACATGGACACCATGTTGCCAGACAACCTAAGTAGCCCATGACATTAGCAACTACCACCACACTATCATCGGACGGACGATAGACTTACATGTTCCACATGGATTACAACAATCGAGCAGTGAGTGACTCCAAGACATCGAGCTAATATGGAGCGGAAAGTTATAATGTTGTTTGGATAATAAAGACTAATTGTTCAATATATAGAATGACTAACGAGCTTATATTAAGACGAGATTTATGCTAGCGAAATGTGGATTGCAGACGTTATCGGCGTTTTATAACGGCTATTACCGACAATGCTCCGAAAACGAAGAAATCCTCCTTACAAAGCCATTAAGAGCAGAGAACGCCAAAATTGTACTCCGCACCGAATCTCACAGAGCTCAATCCAATTTTGTTGCTGCATTCGTGGATTCATCCTCTACTCTAGCCTCTTTTGCCGCCGAGCCTGATGGTTCTCGTCGAGGAAGACCTTTCTGGACTAGCGGCTCAGATCTTGTGTGCTCTCGCAGTACTCGAAGTCGTTGTCTCCACGCTAAGATGAAGTATAGTTGAAGGCATACCAGCAGCGAGAAGAAGCTAGCCATGATGATAATTTGGCCTACCCTGCATGCTCCTTGACACTCCCAATGCGTTGTAATGTCGAGGCTTCCTGGTGGACCTTGGGTGGGTGTGAGGGAATGCGGGTCGTTGTAAGCCATGGTCGTAATATTGCTCGTCTTCTTGATATTCTGTACGAAGGACTTGTAATCTCAACCTATATAACCAGCGGTAGAAATTTGAGCTGACAATAAAGTTGAAGAAAGAGCCGTTTCTGAAACTGACTTCCAAAGCCCGAATCTGCTATTTGAACTAATATAGACTGTCCTAAAATCAAATGAAGACACCTTCGAGTTGTCTTTCATGGGTTCCAGTATGACGAGCTATCTGGGTCTCCTGTCGACCGAGCTCTTGACGATGGTTCTTTCTGACACATTATGGGAATGGGAACAATGTGATGATGGTAATGCAATCCATCTAGCTTATGATGAGCTGTGCACGTATCGAAGGGTCTGCCGTAAGTCTTTCTATCCCGATTGTACGCCTCTGCTCACGTTCGCTAGGCTGGTGGCAAGCCGTTATAGACAATCGAATGAATGCTGCTGTAAAAACCTGGAATAGACCGGAATACCTGACCAGATTCGTCACAGCCGCAAAGCGTGGGCACTTACTGGCGATCAAATCCACCTTGACCGTCGAAAATTCATCTTTCTGGGCGACAGAATTGCAGCACATGCCTTTGATAGCCATCAGACAAGATTTTCTACACCTTGCGCAGACTGCTTTGCATCATGCTGCACGAAAAGGATTCCCTGAGATCACGAGGCTACTCCTGGAGCATGGTGTCAAGGTTGAGGGTAGGCCTCAGGGACCTTACTCGCAATCCACAGCGCTTTACTGGGCAGCAGCGGAGGGTGGAGCAGCGACGACGAAAGTACTCTTGGACCATGGAGCCGATGTCAACTCAACAATGTCCTGTCGAGGTAGGACGGCACTTCATGGCGCAGTTGGACCTCGTGCTTACCAGATCAATCACACTCCTGAAACAGCTCTGCACGGTGTTAGCAATCTGCAAAGTCAAGAAAGCCTTGCTGTCACAATCCTTTTACTGCAATACGGAGCCTATGTTACTACAAAAGCATTGGAAGGCGAGTCTGCCTTGCATCGAGCCGTTCATAACGGCTACGATGAGGTTATAAAACTTCTCATTGCGCACGGAGCCGACCTTGAAGGCCGGTACGATCAAATGACGCCGTTGATGATAGCCGCAAAGCAGGGCCGGCCATGTCTCACAGGATTACTTCTTCAACATGGAGCCGATGTTCATGCTTGCATATCCGCTTCCGGCTGGACGCCTTTGTTCATAGCTGTGGGAGGATGTGTTGGTATACGAGCCGGTCAGGTCGATTTGACGTACTCCCGAAGAGAGACCATCATGAGATTACTGGCGCATGGAGCCCACATCAACGGTGAAAATTGCGTCAACACGCCTCTTGCGATTGCAACCTTCTCCGATTCGGTAGCGATCGTGAAGCTCCTGCTGGAGCAGGGTGCCGACGTCGACGGACCAGATCGCACAGGCTTTACGCCACTGCAGCTATTGTGCCGCTATCATACTCCAGGCAGGGTCAAAAGAAAGCTTCGTATGCTTGACCTTCTTCTGGAGCATGGAGCCAATCCAAATAGGAAAACCCCTCGCGGGGACACGCCACTCACCGAGGTGTGCTGGAGCTCTCAGCACTACTCTGTCCTGATGAAAGTTTGCCTTCTCAAGATGTTGCTTCGGAAAGGAGCCAACGTCAACATGGCTGGCATTGACAACAAGACACCACTCTGGATCGTGTGTGAACAGTATGGAGATTCCCATCAAAGTAGACTGGCACTGATGTCGGTCCTCCTTGACGCCAAGGCTGATGTGGAGACCACCGATCATCGGGGGATTCCACTATTGAGATCGGTTTGCACGGAATTCTTTCTGGACGCGGAGGAGCGAGTTGACGTTGTTCGTCTTCTGTTGAAGAACACTGTGTCGGGGCATCTATCGACAATTAGACATATCCTTATCAACGTACCTCTTCTAGCAGATTCCATGGCCAGACTACTAATAAGTCATGGTGCCCTAGTAGATGCAACGGATGAGAAGGGGGAAACGGCACTTCACCATGCAGCTAGAAGTCGGAATTACAAGACATTTCGAGCATTGCTTGCCTGCGGCGCGGACAAGGGAATTCGGAATCGGGAAGGGCTTTTTGCAGAGATGCTATTTGATGTTATATAATGCCAGAAACTACATGTCACATGCGATAGATCGAACGCATTGTTGATAAAAGCATAACTTATAGAATGGTCACTATTCTAGTTTCATGTTTACTGTAAGTCTTTCACTCGACATCTAGAACCTAGTAGTGGTTGGAATCGCGATATAGTAGAGATAGAAATAGAGGAGACTCAATTGAAGATTCATAGTCAGAGAACGCTAGCAGTAAGGCTACACACATTTCCAAGTTAAGCCGTACGAGCAATAATTTCTTCGATGTTCTAGGGTTGAAGCTAATCCTCTTTGATATTGCTATCAAACACGCATGATATCTGTTTTTTCAGCAAATCTTCCCCCAACATAGATACGACTGCAAGGATACCCAGAAAGCCGAATTGCTCGTGTTTACACCGCTGGTCTGGCTTATGAAGCCCTGATTGTTGACATTTGCCCCAAATGCGGTAATAGCTGGAAACTGCAAGATTGCCGATATCGCACCGCCAGGTCCGTTTTGAGGGCCGGGAAACGCAGTAACACCCGCCTTTAAGTAACATCTTCCTTGTAGATCCCACGTGACAGCACTACAAAATTGTCCAAAAGTAGTTAACTTCCCTGCATACGCTTGCCTTTGGTTATACTGAGCACAGCTTTGCAAACAATTATCGAAAGAAGGCTCCGGGTAAACGGTGAAATCAAAAACGTAAGGGTTGATGGCTGGAAGGGCAGGTATATTGACTCCACAAAAGATGGCAAACGACAATACATTGATCCCAACCACGAATGGTTGTAGATTGCCTGATCCATCTGGGGCCATTGGGGTCCAATATGCCCCGTGGTATGTGGGGCACCAATCTGGCGTTGCCGCAAGAGACGTAGCTGCAGGACTCAAAAGTGTGGCAGCAAGTGTAGGCGGGCCCGTTTCAGTTGCTGTCCAAGCTGCTGATGTGCTATAAGGGTCAGCTACTGCAATCTAGTTCTTAAAGGCTTGCAAGCTTATAGCTACCTTCCACGTGTATTTGTGGTCGAGGTGGTGCTGGTCGAGGTGGTGCTGGCCGTGGTGGTGCTGGCCGAGGTGGTGCTGGCCGAGGTGGTGCTGGCCGAGGTGGTGCTGGCCGAGGTGGCGCTGGTCGAAGTAGTGCTGGTGCTGGTCGAGAGCGTCCTGGCTGCGGCTGTTGTTGAAGTTTGACAGGATGACAACTGCACAGCAGCTGCTATTACGAGAAAGACGACCTGTGCCAATCTATTGAATATCAGTGGACGCGATTTCGCAACTGGCATTGGATACATGATCAAACGATATAAGCAGTCTCGTAAACAAGTTGGACAGTCTGGTGTACCAGCATGAGCATCTCTTGGTTCTTATTAGAAGATCATAACTCCCATTTGGGGAATCGTAATCCAATTCAGATTCCAATGCGAGCCCAGATACCATCTGGTGATGGCTCCATCGATATGGACTCGTGGATTAATGGATTACAGCTTACATGTAATTCCCTCTTCGTTGATGGCGTACTTGGCTGAGGCGCATTCCAACATCAATACGGCGTATATAAACTAGCATAGGAACCAGAAGTGGAGAGCTTTTCGGTGAAAAATCACGTGAAGAAATTCTCGGCGACAAATCATAGCCAATGATCCCGATCTTGGCGAAGCATAACATATAACCACTCACAGAATGCATGCTGCCGCTGCTCCGACGCCTCCAGGAATAGCGATTTCGGCATAGAAGGAGTAGAAAAGAGAAGACTTGACGAGACCAAAAGGTCAATTCCGCTTTCGGCCCCTGTACAGTCGTAATTGTTTCTGGATTGCGAAGCAGAAAACGAAAAGAACAAGCGATATGGACTGGACTCAACAGATGCCTTGGTCAAAAGAAAAGACTATGTGCTTCAAACCAACCAGAAAGAAGACAGATTTCCTTGAATCGAGAAGTCATGGAGACTCTATCCACAGAATTGCTGACCAACATTTTCTCGGATGCATGTCAGCGTTTGGTTTCCAATCCACGGGAGGAAGGCTTGATAAAGATGCTGTACAATTATGCATGCGTTTGCCGTAAGATCCTAGCACGGCTTGTACTACTTATTGGTAACGATTCGCAGGCTTCTGGAAAACAATTGTACGAAGACAACTGCTCTCTGAACTTCGCAAACGCATCAACGAACATGGTAGCGAAGATCTAACCACACGAGTGATGGTCTGGAGTGGGTTGGGCAATGTGTTCGTGCTCAAGATCGCAGTGGAGCTACGTGAAACAAGCGCGTTGAATCATGAACAATCCTTCTATGAAGGAATGAGGAGTGCCGTGAAGGCAGGAGAGATCCGTGCTTTGAAACTGTTGATTGCGACTGGCTTGGACGTTCATCGATTGTTCCCAGAGGGATCATTGGTGACGGTGGCCATCGCGCACGGAAGATCCGAAGTGGTGGAACTGCTGGTGAAAGAGTATGGCGCCACTTTAGGATCGTACCCCATTCATGCTGCCATATGGGAGCGAAAGCCTTGGCGATACTTGTTGGAGTTAGGTGCCGATTTAAACAAAAAAAGACAAGAACAGACACCATTTATGTTTGCTGTGGCGAACGGGCCGAACTATTTAGTCGAGGAGCTGGCTAGCACGACTGGCACCGACATCAATGAGGGAGACAACGAGTTCAAAAGCCCATTGGAGAGAACAGCATGGGCAGAAAGCTATCTTTATTTTGGCGAAATATTGTTATATTACGGAGCCGACGTTCTAGTGGGTTTCCCTCTTTTGGGTGCCGTTGCTACGGGTCGTTGCAAGCTCATTCAGCGACTTCTGAACCAAGGAGCTGACGCCAATGTAACAAACGAGTATGGGGAAACGCTATTGCGACTATCGTTTGAACAAGAATACTTCAACCCGGAGGTGAGTCACATCATACTGCGAATGCTCATCGCTGCCGGAATAGACATCAACGAAACGTACGAGGGAACACCTTTTCTGTGCCTGCAAGCTCTCGAAGCCGAAGCGTGTAGCTCCTCTGAAGACCATCATGACGAAAGATGGTGGCAGATCACCGAATCCTTGTTACGAAATGGGGTCGATGTTAACAACGTTACATTGAACGGCGACTCTGCATTGAATCTTGCTTGCGGTCTACCCAACGAGTATCATAGAACTATGCTGATCGACACACTATTGCAAGAGGACGCCGATCCCAATATTTCAAACCGAGAGGGTCAGACGGCGTTGATGCATGATCAACTTGGTAGCGCTGAGGTTCACGAACTCGTTGCTTGGGGGGCCGATCTCGGGGCTGTAGATGCTCTTGGGCGAAGTGCTTTACACATGGCGGTTGAAGCAGACAATTTCTCAATGGTCGAAGCACTTCTCGAGTGTCATATTGATACTTCAATTCGAAATAAAGAGGACGACACGGCACGCTCTTATCTGGATAAGACAAAGTGTTCGGCAAACATGAACTCAAGAGCACAAATTTTGCAGTTGCTCGACAAATGAGAGTTGAAAAACAAGTGGGAATCGGAGAATAAGCGGGAGTTGGAGAACGAGGTAATATAGAATATCGAACATCGAAGTCCTGTATCAAGATAGACAACAATTCAATATCCTTATTGGATGGAAATTCCCGACACATCTTGATAAAGGCATGGTGAAATCAGCTAATGTTCACTACTTCGCTAGCTAATACTATATTGCTTTTCAGTGATCGTGAGCTGGATGAAGATTCCTATTTCCAAGCGTACTACCCTTATCTGATGGGATTCTCTCGTAAGGGAAAGACTTGATATACTGGGTGCCCCGGACACGATGGCGCAAGGAAGAGTGATCCTGGATATAATCGAGTGTTTTTTGCAGCCAACTTTGTGTAGAGGGAGCCAGCGACGTGTATCGAGGGAGTATTTCGCTTGGTCTGTGGGAACTTGAAGATGATTCCGGACCTGCCAGAACTTTTGCCTTGCGCCAGTTGCCAGTTGCAAACCCAAATACACAATACATGGCAGCGTTGCTCGAAGAAAGAGATCGAAGACCCGCACTCTAGATCGTGCGAAGTGGGAGTATGACAACGTAAGTAGAATCCGGAGTAAAATATTGCGGGCAGGAGGAATCACAGAGACAACGACGAGAGCAATGAATCGCTAGATAACAGAGTTCAACCAAAGAACTCAGACCACGACTGGCTTTTTGGCGTATCGGATGTTTCGAAGATGTATTTTTGGAAACAGCATTTTTTGGCACGCTGCCTCTTTGCATCTGGTTTTGTGCTATCTACCTATTACAGGCTGTTATGTGTGACACACTTCTCTTACACATAAGGTAGAACTGATTGAAGGTGCGCATCCTTAGCTCCATCCGATGTTCCTTTGTATCAATGTTCGGCTCTAAGTACCAAATCATGTGGCAACATATTCTCAGGGCTAGCTGGCTAGCCTGGTTTCTGTTCAACACCATAGATGCTCGCTCGTTCCAACCAGGGTTTGGCAGAGGTCAGGCTATGATTATCAACCGGTGTAGTTTTCCCATATTTTTGAAATCCTGTATCAACGATGACCCTTTACCACAGATACTTAAAGCCGGCCACATCTATCGAGAGACGTACCGGTTGAACCCAGACGGCGGTGGAGTGGCAATAAAGCTGGCCTCGAATCAGAGTATCGGCGCCGCAGAAAACATTGCAGAAGCTTTTGATAACAGTTACATCACCCAATTCGAATACACATATACACCTCATATACCACCGGGTCTGTACTACGACATCTCCAATGTCAACGGGGGAATCCCATGGCCTTTTGCGGCATACGGACTTGATCTCAATGGGACAAGTAGAGATTGTCAGCGAGTATTGTGCCCAGCGGGTAATTCGACGTGCGCCGCAGCATACACGATTCCCACCGATGATTATGCAACACACGGATGTGCGAGTAACAACACGCTTACTTTGACACTTTGTTCGTCGACCAATCATACTCGGAATGGACTGGCCCAGGGCAGTTGTGGCTTGAATATCGTTTGAGTTTGGGGATTTCATTGGGATAGAAGCATGACAGACCACCGCGAGCGCTATTGGATTTTGTGAAAAATATCTATTCGTGATGGCTTGAAACGATAGCCTTAAACACATTTGCAAGTTCCGCGGACGAGAAGAATGAGATGTTTCGTCCCTGAAAACTACTCCTCGACCGCTGACGATTGACCTTGCCCGCCCCTCGCGCCTCGATTCTCGCACCTCGCAGACGGATAAGAACAAGGTAGAACCAGAGAAGCAGATAAAATTCTTGATAAAGGGATTAAAGAGGCGAGGAGCATGAGAAAGAAGCTAAAGAGACAGATAATCGATCTATGCTGTTATTTCTGCCATTACCTTCTTGTTCTTCGACGATGCTCTTTACTCTTATTCGCTATTTACATAGCCACGAAAGAAAATTGCAAGCACACTCCAACTCAGGTATCTCACTTTGTGCTTCCAATTGCCAGCAAAGTTTTCCTATGTATACTATACGCACCGCTACATGTGTTCTGCATACTGTACAAAAACAACCAGAAGCGTTAGACCTGCCACATAATAACGAGAAATGGCGACCAAACTTGCACCGTGCCCTCGAAATGCACTTATGCTTGTTGTCGGCCTAGCCCATAGCGTAGACCCTGAGGGAAAATTCGATGGCGATGATAGATTTGTGCGATATGGCGTTGCTGTCAAGGGGATATGGTGCGGCCAGCCTGCTGGTAGCGAGGAACCGAAAGGCGTCACCCATGGATTGAAGGATGTATCAATAGGAATACCAGTCTGTTTGACGACACTCCCCGTCGATCGAGTCTTTGTTGGTTCGAAAGTATTATGATGAGAGATCGACTGTGTCTCCACGGCGACGCCAACGTCGATAATGATCGTGGCAAGCAGAGGTTGTCTGTTAGATGCAGGAATCGACGACGTTTGCAACGTCAGAGATATATTGGTTGCTCCAACATATTGCCAGCTCAAGGCTTGGATTAGGTAGATGGACCGCAAGACCGTGAAAGGTTGACGCATATTTCGACACGATGGAATCTACCACCTTCGTGATCACTGATTCGAGTAGAATTTGGCAGAAGAGAGCTAGCTTTGCTACGCATCAACAGCTTATAACAGGGAATTGTGAAATTCAGCTTTGAGCTTGTTGCGGGTTCTGAGCGAGAAACGCCATTTCGGGAATTGGCAGAACGTTTGTGGAGTTATTGGCGGACAGCCATTCCAGAAAACGAAGAACAATTTCGTCAACTTTGATGTGCGCCGAAAGAGCAATTGCTCTTTCCCAGAATCAATATAAAGGAGGTCTAGCTTTTGAAAATCACAATTCAACATTCAGATTACACTCGTCTCTTACAGCATTATGGGGGATAAAGAGAATCCGCCGGACAAGAAGCAACAGCGCACGAATAATGATAGCGAGGAACAGCCTTCCAAGAAGCCTTCCGAGACGTCTTCCTCATTGGGTGCTTTGCTGAACCCAAACCAAGCTCCGTCTCAGCAGGGCAGAAGCAATGACACTCAAGGTGGTAGCAAGGGCAGCGGATCTGGTTCCAAGAAGCCAAAAGCAATCGAAAGTGGCAATGCGCAGCCGATCGCCAATAAGAACGAAAATCAAGTGCAGAAGCGTGGAACGCAAGCTGGGGGAGACACTGCAGCAACTGCTTCCGATCCGAAAACGCAAGGCAACAAACCGAACAATAAAGGCAAAAACAAACAGGAGGATCCCGACCCGTTAGCTCGTTTCCGGAACACACAGGGCAAGCCGCAGGATACCACGCCTCTGGAATTTCTGACAGAATTGGAAAGAATCGAGAAATGCGCCGATACGGATTATTATGGCATCCTTGGTTTCCCAACTGATGGCAACAACGTTGATACCGATATACGAACACAAAGACACATGCGGCTGACACAGTTGATGCATCCTGATAAGTCCGAGGAGGAATTCAAAACGCGTGCCACGGGAGCTATACAGAGTAAGAGGGAGTCATATGGAATGCTTAATTTTGCTGACTTTTGACATAGAACTCAATGCTGTGAAAGAGTACTTGGGGAAAGGCAGCAGTGACCAGGCTTTTGCCCCGAATGCGTTGGAGGATGATGGCGGTGCATCCTCCGACAAGGAAGGCTCAGGGAATCCAGGCGACACAGGGGAGGTACCCTATCCACAACTCGAGGGCGTCGAGGAAGCCAACAACGATGACAGCGGCCAAGCGGAGGGAAACGGAGATCAAGCGGATGGCAACGAGAATCAGAATAAGCCGGATCCGATGAATGTGGACCCTCCAGAGCGAGAAGGTGCAGAAACTACAGAGGAGGGGAAGGCAACTGCGAACGATGAACCAGACGCAGATATGCCAGACAGAGACTCGTTTACTGATCAAGGGCAGCGAATCCACAAGTGGCGGAAAAATGGTGCAAAGGGTCACCAGTTCATCGTCGAAGTGGAAGAAAACAGTTTCGAAGTTCTTCCAGGTGGTACCATAGGCTATAAGTGCGCCGATCGGTTCCTCGAAAACGCCGGGCCGACCGCTCAGATTGGTTACAACGACGCTCATTACACGAGGGAGCACGCAGTAAAATTTGTAGAATTCAGAGGCGTCGCTTGCAGAGAGCCACAAACACAAAGCAGGAACCACAAGAGATTGCCGAACACATTCGCATGGGGCTTCTTTGACGACGACACTGACGAGTGGTTGAGTAGATCGGTGTATAGACGCATACTCGGACCCAAATATGCGGACGACCTCATTACGAAGTGGTGTACAGAGAACGAGCAAATTCCGCCAGAAAAGATGTCTCCCAACAAATGGCTTTACGATAATCCTGATAAAGTACCCCAGAAGTCGGGCAATCTGGTCTTGGTGACAGATTCATCCAAGCCAACATCCGAGCCTGTGGTCGAGAAGCGGCTCAGTAAAACGACGAAGCCGGCCGGCATGCCAATAGAGTCACCAAGGACCCTGCCGAAGGAAACCGAGTCGGGTGACGCGCGCGTGAAGATGCTGGAGTCAAGCGTCGAACGGATATCGGACATGATGGAGACTTTGATGAAGCAATTAGCGACAGCCGGGGCAAGCAGGAGGGGCGCCGAGACATAGCAATAGTAAATTGAATCAGCTGGCTCTGATTTACCTGAGATTGTTACATGATCGGAGACGATGGTAGAATTATTTGACGATCAAAGCCCACGATTTTGCATGAGGGTTTGTGACATGTTCAAACCCCATCCGCCGGAGATTTAGTGCCTTGCCAGATTTGTCCGGGACCAGTCACCGCTGAGGGGCTAGTCTGATACGACGACTGGTCGTACCGGTTCCCTTGGGACGGGGGTTTTGTAATCCATGACCAGTCACCCAAACTCTGTCCCGATCACGATAAGTTGGTCTGTGACTGGTCGCCCCAGATTGGCCTAGTCTGACTTTCAAGACCAGTCAACAATGCCCTCATCCCCAACCCTAGCAGCATTCATAAGCGCCAGAATTTCTCATTTTACACGACTATCGATCGATAGGGGAAATTTTCGCTCCGGGAATTTTTAAAATGTTTGAATTATCTCGATGCATGTAGTCTGGTTGTTATCTCAAGCTTGAGAAACGTGCAGAGGCACTAACCTTACTAGCTGGACTCAAGAATCTCCATTGTAAAAGGCAAGGATCATGCGAGTGCATTGCGCATGGTTCGTGCTGCTTACTAGGAAGAAACATGCCTCATCAAAAAGACATCTCTTCAAAAAAAGATGCTGTCAATGAGCCTGTCAATCTTTAAAAAAGCAGGTGGTCTTCCTACAAAGCTGAAAGAGCTTACACGCGAGCAGCCAAAATCGAGCAAGGCTGTCTTAGAGAGAATAGGCGGAAGGCCGATTAGTTGGGGGACAGATTGGGAGAAAGGCCGGTTCTGAAGATCGGTTGGGGTGGAACGCCGTTATGGCTGATGGCCGTTCGTGTGGAATGGCCACTTCTGTACGGTTTATCAACAAGCTGGTTGGAACTTTGCTAAGTTCACTTATACATTGCGTTAAGAAGCCTACCGATATACATCTTAACAATTACAGGTCGTTCCTTATCCGAAAGGCCATCTTGCTTAAGATTGCTCTTCGTCCTGCCGAACATTATCTTTAAAAGGTCACTCTGCGAAATCGGTGGCGGAGTTGCGATCAAGGATTATAACGATGTGTCTTATAATCTTGCTTCGACCCAAATTTCGAATGAAACCGGAATCGGATAGCTCTCGACCAGAAGTTGTCAGTCCATATTCTGCTCCCCCTCGTCGTCGAAAATCGGTAAGCAATTGGCTTCGAAGCAAATATCCGCACATCTTCCAGACCAACGGTATCTCTCAACAAAACCAATCAACAGACGTATCTCTTAATGGCTGGACAGCATCCGAGCTTCCGAGATACCATAAATGACTTCATTGTGCAGGTAGGTTGGCTGCGTTGTGCGTGTGGAAGCCGCTTGATATAGAGGTTCTCTAGGAGCTTCTAGCAACATCACGTTTGTAAGATATGATCACGGAGAACTATTGGTCGAAGATTGGCATGGCAAACATACAGGGTAGAATGTACTTCTCGTGGAACACATCAGGCCAACGAATTTCTGGATCACGCTCGTCTTTACCTTTTCTATTCGAAATTCTGAATATTCTTATTATACAGCGTGTTCCTCTTGTTGTCGTTGATCTCTATTTTTGAAAGTCTTTAATCTAAACTTAAATCTGCTTGCGCGACCTCAATCGACGATCAATTGAACAGTGATAATCTAGGGGTTTATGAATGTGCTAGAAGTAGTGTCCCTCTACGAATTACAGTAAGTATGCCACATAGTACATACACGATTCAACAATAACTTGATTGATGTGTGTGGTGTGTGAAGTAGCGTCGAGAATTATTGAATTCCAGGCACCTTTCTTGTCCAGCAAGTGGTCCATACCATTGAAGGCGCTCCTGATCGAAGATTCTGAGTACCTTGGGAATGGTCCCTAAGCATTCCCACCAATGTTTACGATGGAGCAGGCGGCCCATCAACATACGAAACCTTTGCGTCTGGGTCCAGAAATGCATTCTCGTCACTGATTGGTACTGTCGCGCTCGATTGATGGGTCTTGCGAATTTCATGTGCGCTCATACCTAGATTATCCTTTGGCAGCCATATGGTTGGTGGATCCTTTTGAATAGCCTCGGGCATAGCGTCAAATGAATCGATCTGGGGCATTCTAGTGACCTGACCCGGCCTTGAACTCCTCTGTTGACCTTCAACAGAAACTCGTGCTGTTTCCAGCATTTCTAGCGTGTCTTCAACGACAAAAAACCGCAGTATCCCTCCAGCTCTGTTGATGAGGGAAGACTTGTTCAGAAAGTCTAGCGTCCGAGAGTTCGTCTTGGACTTTGGCATGGCACTATCCTGATTAACTTCCTTCGCATCGCAGATTGGCAGATGCCGGAAATGCGACTGATACCCTTGATTGACGATTCTTTGATACACAATCGTAAGTAGTGCGACAATGGTCATAATGACAGCTTGGCCTGGACAGGCAGCTCGATTTTGACTGTCTCTTACGAGAGAGAAGAGGCCTATGAGATATATCTCCATAACGTAGAGGCCTACAAATAACTGGTTCAAAGCTTCTGGATAGACCAGACCTCCTGTGTCGAGATTGCTCTTCGATATGTTGAGAATATTATATCGTTGCACGGCGTAGAACAGAGCGAATGTGAAGATGTTGAACAAGAGGATCAAGGGCGAGACGACAGAATAGATTATCCCTGGTGAGCTGTTAGCAGTAATATCTTGAAGACCATTGCGCAAGTCCAACCAATGACTGCGAGGTTTGTATACACTGGGAAGTAGGAACCCCAGCTGATCTCCGTCTCCTGGTTCCTCATCCATTGCTGTCTGGCGGTGTCGTCGTGGAAGCACGCGACGAGCTGCGTGAAGACTCGGTTCAACTGCAGAAGCGTAGTTGCACTGACAGATAGACCTTGCAGGAGCATGTAGGAAAAGAAATAGTTGCCGGCTTTTGGTAGATTGCTTGTAACCAGAGTCGCAATAGACTTAAAGTTCTGCGTTAGCCCGTTCAAGACCGCTGCCGCGCTCGAAGAGATTGAGATAACGACAAACAATTGGAGGAACAGGAAGATAAAGTAGTAACGCTGCATCGATAGCTCAACGGCAGTTTGGGTGTGCTCCCCTTGCTCCGCGACTAGAAGTCGAAGAATTATGGGTGACAGAACCATTACCACTGCCAACAAACAAGGAGGTAGTGCACCCTGGATTAACGACAAGAACCATGTGGGCAGTCTGGTGACCCATCCTAGCCAAGGGAAGAACGAATGGAGATAGTTGATCTGAGACAGGAGGCCAGTGAAGGCTACAGGCAGGATGCAGCTCGTGCAAAACGCCAGAATGAGGCACTTGACGACGTGAGATCGCACGCAACGTTCCCACCAGCTCAAGGCGATATGCTTCCAGACGATTTGACAAGCTGCTTCCGGAACATAGCTCGCAATCATTGTACGAGGCTGAGGATGCAGAATGCACTGAGAAGCCATGTGGGCGCCACGTGGCTCGTGGAACTGGACGAAAGCGGAGCTAACAATATCGAAAGTCTTCCATTTCGCCTTTGCCTGGAGAATGCTGTGATTTAAAGAGTTCACTTCTGTGCGACAATAGTCGATGACGTCCTCAAAGCCGACGAAAAGTGATGCAAAGGGCATCCATGAAAATCGTGATCTGGCCATTTTCTTGCGATCCGAAGGCTTCACAAAATCCAGGGGTGTGAGCTCTGCATCGATCCTGCTCCCATACCAAGCCTTTGAGGAGCTTGAACCATTATGTTGGTAGTCATTCACTAGCATGTACTTCTGCCAGCGAAGATTTGCTCTACGAATCAATCGAGTCTCAGCACTTTCAAGCTCGCCAATTAGTTGATCTCGTTTGTCGATATCTGTCAGCAGACTGTCATACTTCCGGTTTAATATGACGTTGGACACGCCACCTGGGTAGACGCTGTAAAGAGCCTTCAACTTCGATACATCACGGAGATGGGGAGGTATGTCTGTGATTAAGACAGTGGTACCAAAGAGGCCAGATTGCTGAGAAGTAGCTATGCTGTGCTGGCGCAATCTTGTGTAGAATTGCATCTCTTTGGCAAATACATAAGCGACCCAAAGAATAACGATCAAGGCCATTGACATGTGCACCCAATAGCGTATAGTGTGATTCGGGGCCACATTGATCGAGGAAAGCCGATCCAGACCTGTGATCTCATATTTTAGGCTGTCGCCACTGACGAGGTTGACAGGAAGCAAGACAGGGAGGATGAGAAGTGCGAGAGGCACAAATATAACGAGCAGCAAACGAAGGTAGCGCAGAAATAGATAAGCGTCCAATCCGCACTTGATAATGATTTCCACATCGTCGGATCTGAAAGGAACGGATTTATCCGTGACTCTCCCGGAGTCGATTCGATGGCGACTAGAGATGGCCCTGGTTAGCATTTGAGCAGAATGTTCGCAGAGAGACATCCAAACATACTATATATTTGGAAATCTGGCCCTCAGCACAAGGAAGAGTAGAATTTCGCCTAGGAAAATCGCGCCACCAACGCACAAAGAGGCCAAGAGTGACTGAAGTGATCGTCCTTGAGTGGTGGCAGATTTAGTCTGAAACAAAGCCGCGGCCGATGGCGATCTGAGGGTTAGGTAATGCATAATTTTCGAAAGTGAGGGACTTTATCGAAGCAGAATGATATACTGTGTCATAAGTCTAGGACATACGTTATAGGTCTAGGACGACTAGCTCGGAAACTCAAAGACAGCCATTGTCAGCTTGTCCATTATCTAAATACCGTCCATGCCAATATTGCGTATAATGGTCGCATGAAGGCTCTAATCAAGACATGCTTTTCTGTGCTAAAGGTGCAAAGTCGGCGGACACCATAGCCTTGACTCAAAGCGGCTGAAAGCAAAATCGGCGTAATGGTGCCAAACGGATACATTGCCGAAGTTGGCGTATCAAGCGCGAAGAGCATCGTTGTCGCTTCTCAACTCTCCATAAAGTCGACGGCCTCGCTACGACTCTCTTTTCTAGAATGTTTCTCCAAGCCAAAGGCTATATTTGACAAATGTCGGCGTGGACAGTCTTGAGGGTTACGCTGATCGTTCTTGTGGGACTTCTGAAGACAGTCTGTGCTGAATTTAGCCCCTTGTCCGCGAGTAATCTGGCGAGCTATTGGGGTATCGACTACGATCCTGGTATTGTTCTATCATCAGCAGCTCACAAGGACATCAGGGCAGAACTCGCTCGGAGCTGTGGACGGTACCAAAATGCAGCAGAGTTTGGTGGAGTATTGTGCTGGTGAACTTTCCTTTAGTCCGCATTCATGACAGGGAGGAATGCTAATATACTTCGATCTGTGGGTAGATTCTCATCTAGACGTATGTTCTTGGATGCCTGCTCTTGACACGAAGCTGATCTCATTCAGGTAATTGCACTGGCCTTCGTTACTCTCATCAATGGCATCGGCGGAGAGCCTGAAATCAACTTCGCCAATTCTGGGGATAATTGCCAAAAGTTTCCCGGCACCGGCCTGCTCGATTGTCCGCGGCTTGGGTGAACATTCTTATCCTAATAATCTCTGACTGCTTGCTCTAATCACCTCTCAGTAAAGAGATAACTCTTTGTCAGCAAACCTACTCCAAGACGATTTTGCTGTCCATGGGCGGTGCAAACTCTCCGGAACGAGGCTTTCCGACGTCAGCTGAGGCAGAATCAAGCGCGGACAGAATGTGGAAGATCTTCGGACCACGATCGTCTGACTCTTCAGCGCTTCGGCCTTTCGGATCAGCGGTCGTCGATGGCTTCGATCTGGATTTCGAAGCGGTCGTTGACAACAGTGTGTCTTTTGCTAATCGGCTGCGAACTCTCATGGACGCGGATCGGGTGCAGACCGGAAAAGCCTGGCTCTTGACAGCGGCACCGCAATGCCCGTACCCAGATCAGAACAATCAAGAAATGTTGAGCGATAAAGTATACTTTGATGCCATCTGGATTCAATTTTATAACAACGACTGCGGGCTACAAAGGTTTCAAAACAATGTTGACGTTCAGAACAAATTCAACTTCGAGGTATGGGACTCCTGGGCCAAGACTTGCTCGAAGAATCCTTCTATCAAGCTTCTGTTAGGGATACCGGCATCGCCAACCGCTGCTGGCAGCGGCTTTGTATCCGCCCTTGAACTAGGGCAGATTATTAAGTTCTGCCAACAATTTTCGACCTTTGGTGGTGTGATGATGTGGGACGCCAGCCAGGCGTTTCACAACGCCGACTTTATACCTGCAATTAGTGGTTACTTGACAGGCTAAAGTGAGCTCCTTGCGTGGTAGAACCATCGGAGGGTAGGACCGTTGGAGGGTAGGACCGTTGAAGAGCAGGACCGTTGGAGGATAGGACCGGGAGACTTTTATATAGAAGAAGTTTCGGACCATCTGCTTCAGATCTATGAATGTACCGCCAGACCCTCCAATCGTGGTAGCACGATATATGTTGCCAGTATCTCTAGCCGGTGTTACAGCAACCTGCCCGCTTGATTTTTCCCTTCTGCGCTTCATACACTGATGGTTGTAGGTATCAATTGCTTGCTCGTTTAGGTTACCGTCCGCTCACTCATATCAGGTCCCGTCACGCCAGAAAGGGTCGCTCACCGCACCTTTTGCTCTAACGGGATTAGTCGAAAAAGCCATTCACAATATTGTCTGAGTGACCGCTATCTTTGTGACTTGCTGATGCGTCCGCCGATCTTTTTTTCTGACTCGCATTGTCAGTATGCAGCAACTGTGAGTCACGTAATATAAACTCACTCGATGAACTGGCGGACCAGCAGGATTCTCTCCTCTTCGCTGCACTTCGTCTGGGTAGGGTCCGTATTACTGATGCTGCTAGTGCAGGCTTGAATAGAGCCCCAAATCGCGGTTTCGGGTACGTACACCATCTTCGGGATTGCGAGCATGCTGTGGGAGATGGGTGAATCCGCCGATCAAGCAAGGCTGTTGCTCTGATTGTGAAGGAGTCGCCGCCTGTGCTGTTTAGATCGTCAGTGGGATGGATAAGTTGAGATTACCTTGCGCTCCAATGGGGCTAAGTGTTCTCACTCATTGCTGCAGCCGCTGGGAGTGGGGTTCTGTCGAAGGTGGTTGTCTGGCAGCTTCGCCAGCTATGGCGACGTCCACTGCGCCTGGATGCCCACGCTGCACGTCGGTTTTCTCTGATCGTCTAAGTCACCCCTTAGCCTTGGCCGGCTCCTTCGGACGGTGGGCTCACAATCTGGGACGACTCACAATTTTGCCATCGTTGGCGAAGGGCTCGTCAACGAAGCCTCTCCGAGCTCCTAGTCGCTCGAGGATGAGAACAAGTTTGCACGCCAAAGGTCCACGGTGCAATGACACAGACGGTAGCTGATCGCAACTGATGAGCTGCACTTCTGCGGGTGCAGCGATCCAGATACGGCTTTGATTGCGAGATGATGAGAGAACGATAGAGGAGGATTCAATTTACAGGCACCAAAAGTGTCCTGTCGATATTAAAGATTGAGTTGACGACTGTGCCAAGCCGCCAGCTCTGCTTTAGGCAGGAGTGCCGCACGAATCTCGTCTGCCTTGACACCCACACGTCGGTATCAATCTCGATCGGAGCTGGTCCCTCAGAGACATCAGATCGCCGGAGAAATCCGCTCAACCTTTCACGGAACCAGCTGCTCTCTCCTCTGTTCGAACCAGCCAAGGATGTGGAGTAGATTGCAGTGGACAATGCGAAGGAGTTCGTATCGGAAAGCTCTTCCAGACTCATCTACACCAAGAAAAGCGAACGCGAACCTCTTGATCGCTCTCGTCTCTGCGCCTTGTCCTTCATTCTGCTTGGCTCGCAAAACAACGTTGGATGATCGGCTCGAAGGGTGGGGACGTTCTCACCATGTATGTAGAGTCATTGGTGGGCATCGATGATATTGAATTCGACGTTATTTCGATCTGCCAAGCAGAGAGGATGGGCGTGGAGAGCCGCATGTAGTCTCGTGCGAAGCCGAAGCCGTCTGTCCCATCCCTTGCTTCTACGGTCGAGTGCACGGCGAGTCACGTCAACGTTCGAAGTGCGAGATTGGATAATGCATTGTATGGCCAGCTAGCTAGGTGGTTTCTACAAAGCGGAAAGATGCTGGGCATCTTCGTGTCCCTTCTTCGTTTCCACCACTTCATGCTCTCGTAACTATTCTTCTGGCTTCGCTGCATCGCGGACTAACCGTGACGATGCCGTCCAGAACTTCCGTCGATGGTCCTTTGCCAAAATAGGATGCAGGTATGGAAGAGGGTGATTGAAAGATGGATGGGGTTCCGTGTTGCGTGCTAAAGCTGACATCGTCCCTGAATCATTCGACTTGGGACTATGGGTAGTACATCTTGTCCGCGAAAGGCGTCATCTTGTTCTTGAAGACGTTGGTCTGAATGTGATCATGAGTGAGAATGAGGTCTTCCCAGAACATCCAGTTAGGTGGCAGTGCGTCGATGGCGGCCTCGAGATCCGTGGGGGTGATGGCGTCAACACCTCCTAGAGGTGAATTGATGTCCGTTTCCATCTGCTCCAGGACTCCGAGCAGGGCGGGAACCTCGGTCATCTGCATGGGAGAAGGTTCGAGGGTGCCGTAGCAGACATCAGTCCAGGCGTTGTGTTTCGCCCTGCCAGATACCTTACGCTCCAAGCCTTTGCGCCAGTAGCGACCGAACATGACGAAACGAGCAACCGTGCCGCGGACTAGCTTACGATTTTCCGATGCGAGAACTGACGTGGTCAAATCTGTCAGTGCTAGTTCCAGAAGCGACATGTGAACAACGTAGACTCACGCCATCTATGCTCAGAGGCCCTCTTACAAGCGCGCGAGACTCCTCGACAACTTGCAAACGGGTCAAACTGCCCCTCCTCCATCAAGTCCTCGGGAGCGATGCCGAAGTCGCCAGTTTCCTCTTCATGAAAAAACCATCGTCCGTCCGGAACAATCCCGGTCGCGACGGACCACCATAGCGCCCTAATATTATCTGGTCAGCCAAGATCTATCATCGCAGGAACGATAGTGAGGGAATCATGCTTCGCCAGTCCATGGAGATCCTCCCCGATGGTTTCGACATCCTCCAGCCAAGCGTCCACGGCTTCCTCGGTCGCGGGCATGCGACAGAGGCTGATGGTGGGATCGAGATTGGCACAGTGGGCTGGAAGAGGAGGTCGCCCCGGGTCAGTACGCCCTCGAAGCTCTCTCGGGGAGATAGCGTCCGCCATAGAGTACTGGGTGGTGAGGCCTGGATGATCGAAGTAAGAGATGATGGGATGCCTGGTACTCGAAAGTTGGGGAATTCAAGATCTTAGGATGTCAAAAGGATTGGATGTCAAAAAGTCGAGAGAGAGGTGGAGATGTAAAGCGCAGATGCAGATGAGTCGATTGCAGCTAAGAAGATCAGGCTTAGGCTTGATAGTGATTTGATGATCATAGCGAACGCTCTCGATCGAGCTGAGAGAGGGAAGAGAGAACCAAGAAGTGATAATAGTGGAGAGTGAAATGAGAGGTCCGACAGAGGGTCCCGGCCACAAGGTGAGGCTTTCCTTTCTCGGGAATCGATAATCGTCACTAATGCTCTCAATCGCGCGATGAGGCGGAGAAGGAAGTGAGAAGTTGCAGCCGTGAAGCTAGAGCTTTAACTCGTGGGAATTGACGATCTTAGCAGATGCTCTCGATCAAGAAGTGAAAATAGCAGGAGGGAGGGACGAGAAGTGGCGACGAAAGAGAGATGCGCGGAGGTGGTTCGCGTGCGCACCCAGTGTGAATGAACGATGCAGTGAGGTTTTGACGCGGACGAGAATTCAGGATGCAAGATTCACGTCTTCACCGCCTACGTCACACTGGAAATCTCACCGTGCGAGAAAGAGCTGGATCGGGAAATCCTCGCCCCTTCCATATCGCAGGATCACAGGTCGATAAGGATCTACAGCCATTACCGGTGATCGAAGGGAACAAGATTACCTTCTATCGTCATCCTATCCGAACATTTGACTTCACCGAACAAGATGGCAAGGAAAAATGGACCGCCTATAAATTCACCAAGAACGTGTACGATACTTGAATGCCGATTCAGCACAAAAGGATCTGCTCGGCCATTAATGATTTGCCAGCCGATATCGATTTTGATCTTTCTTAATCTGCTTCTTTCTCCCAATCTACACTCCAGAGTTCGCAGCAATCCAATGCCGAATCTATACTGGGCGAAGATGATGGCCAGTCGAGCTTTCTGGCCTCGCAAGAAGTTACGCCAACCACTTCCTTTACCCAAACGACCGAGCCAGTATCTAAGAAGCCAAGGAACCAGCGGGCTGCCGGACAGGAATGTTGAAACGTCAGAAGCAAGCATTACGTTTTTTATTTTCATCGGATGACCTGAGTCACTTGACGCGTGCCATTTAACTAGCCGCATGGCGACAACGGCTGGTGAGGTATGGATTTATTGAGCTAAGGACGAACGTGGATAGAAGAGTAAACGTATATACATCTTGGGTACGGGGCCATGCCGACGCTCGTCTCCTGTACGCAGCTGGTCTTTATCAAATTTGCTGCCCTCGCTGTGCTAGTGTACATTGTCCGCTGTAATTGCACAACCAAACCACTTACACCTGTGGATCTGTTACTGCAGAGCTCACGGGATCGCAGTTGAATAGACAATGGAAATGCGGCCTGCGTGCCGTCAATCGGAGTCCTTCTCATCCCGTACGCCACAGCCTTTGTAGAAGCAGCATCGTGTCTGAAGAGATAGCCATTTGCAGATGTTCTAGAGATGTCTGGGTCTGCTATGGAGAGCGATGCGATACGGAAGTTCAGATTATAGGCATTCTTGGTCATGAAATTCGGCAGACAATATCTTGCTATGTCGATACTCATCGTGGACTCGGACAAGGAGTTGACGATAGCGATCTGCGACTGGCCAGTAAGTGCCCATGCGTCCAAGCGCATGGATTAATATTCCCATGTTTTTATTGTCCACTGGATGACGAAACATGTACCCATGGACCAGAAGAACTCGACCTGCAACCCATAGTGTGTAAACAAAGGGTGGACCTAGCTTGTCGATCATATCGGTATTGACAACATGGGCACACAAGTTCAAAATCATCTCTGCGGCATCAATGCAACATCGCACGGCATCTTCAATAAACAATGCCGTAAAGAAAGCGGAAATAGGCCTATGATAAGCCACAGACGAATGCAGACGAATCATGGTGCTTCGATAGAATTAGCTATTGATGTGATTTCGATTTACTGACGAGGGCGAACTCACGCATGGTAGGTCGCATGCAACATAACCCAACCGCAGATCTGATGATGGCTGCTTGAAGCATACTCTTCCCCATCCCTAGACTCCATGGAACTGATAGAAGCATACACAGAAGGGAGGCGTGCCCACCAGCTTGCGAGATACCTATTGATCTTATCATACTCAGTCACCCATACTCGCACGCTCTCACATGCACTGATGTTCATAGGAGTTCTTCTTAGGAACTCGTGAACGCGTGACAGTATCTCCAAGACCTCCAAGTAGAGTGCAAATGCATCTGTATTGGGATCATGACTTGGTGGCTCCTGTAGGTTTTTAGATCTCTTGAAGGATCTAGTCACCACACGATTGTTATTCGCAAAATGGTCATTGTGACAAGGCAATCGTCTCTTGATGGCTTTGTCGTCAAGAGCGAAGTCATGTGTTGTAATGATGGTCGCCAATCGATCAAGCAAGAACACCATCCAAAAGAGGCGTCGACGACTTTCCTCTTCGATCCAGTCCTCAGGTCTAGATAAAATCACTCCTTTAGTGATCGATATTGGAGGTTTGTCTGACAAAGATGTTTGACAAGTAAACTCGTCGACGAGTCCTAGCAACACGATCGATCGTGCGACAACTGCCAGAAGCATCCAAGCTGAAGGTCCGTTGGTAGACCCTACTCGATCTAGAGTTATAATTACCATTGCCTGGACTGATTTCACAGTCGGGTTCTCAAGCCCATACAACAGGACCTCCTTGTTCGATCTTTCCTTCTGCTTCGCTTTTATCTTGTTGGTGAAAAATGGGCCCGTGTAGAATCGCAACGTTGTGGCGACTATCGAGTGAAGTAGGATCTGATCGCCTTCGTCGCGTAAGCGCGAAGGTGTATTGACGATTTCGAGAATGGTCTTCTGGTGAAGTACCGGACACCAAGCGTTTATGTGTATAAAGAATAGATTTACCAGTTCTAGGAGAATACGAACTTCTGGGAATGCGAAGGTATCGGCTTCTGCAAATATATCACCGACGGTCTGAGCGTGAGGATATTCGCCTTTGATGTTCAGGCTGGGCGACTGCAAAGGCTCTTCACTTGAGCTGGAGGAGCCATTCGAAAACTGGAATAGTATGTATGTGTATCCTATTATAGCAGCGATGTCTGTCTGGCTTACCTCAATTGTGTATTGTAAATGGGTCTCGCTGGCCTCGGACGAGGGGCTGTCGGCACGAATACTTTGTGGCGGTTGTGTCGGCCTCGTAGAAAAAGCCTGAGCTTCAGGCAGGTACCCCAGTGGTTGTGAGCCGAGTGTTCGGCCTTCGTTGTGTCTCTCGAGCTCTTGGGTTTCCAAGCGCTTCTCGTGGTTCTGCAAGCGAGCTTCATGATGATCTGGCATTTGTTCAGTAGTGATATGGGCAAGGAAGAGCAGATTCCGTAGTCTATACCAAGCCTCTGTTCAAGCTCACGACCATAACCTGCTCTCAAGCCAGGCTTCTTTCTCTCCTTGTACTCACACAGCTGTCCATTGCGGGTGCACCATCCGCAATCGGGCTGTCCTCGATCGCATCTTACCTGCACTATGTAAATGGTTGAGCAAATACGCTTTGGGTATTCACAAAGGCATGATGCTTGAACTGCTGGGGAAGTCGGACCTTTCTGAGTTTGCAGTGCTCACAGCTGCCTATGATCAACCTCATGTATGCCATCGAATCGTATTGGTAGCTTACGACACAGACATGAGCCTCCGATTCTGTCCACAAGACCCATCCTGTCCGTTGGCATTCGGCGCACTGTCATCTCGCTCTTCGCTGCTGCACTCTTCACTTCGGTAGTTGTCGACGTGCTTATATTTGAGCATGCCATGACATTCGCGCTTCCTCGGCTGAGTGTAATGTACTGCATGAGAAGGTCGCTGGGGTTGATTAGGGTCCGTTTTAGAGTTCATGGCTAGTGGAAATCAATGAAACGCGCGAGAGGCGGAGCGGGAGGCGCCCTAAAAAATGGCCTGACACCGATCAATTATTATTGTACCAGATGAGCAACAGGAAGGCTTTCCTTCGAGGTATTATAGACCCGGCAACACCAGGTTTTCACCATCTAAACCCTGACAAAGCCGCTGTTCGACGGTATCGTAACAGATCTCAAGTGACACGTCACGACTTATTGCAACTACTCCTGCATACAAAATTCTAGGGTACTTGCACCTTCCGACCTGTCACTATGTCGCTGATGCACGTTCAAAAATGATATGTATCATGGCCTTCTGTTACTTGCGTGATGGACTTGCAATGCAGCTCCTCTTCTCGAATCGCTTGAGCATGTGTCGCTTTTCCGGACAAGTATTGCATTGCCGTCACACCGATCTGATATCCATGCAGATAGAGCAATCTGGCAAGCTTGTTTCCAGTACTTGATGCTCGGGATATCTGACATGTTGTGATAGCCCTGCCCCGCTATCAGATTGAGAGCGCCTTCGCCATGCTCGTCTACTCCTCTTCTTCGTTATCGCTGTCATCGATTGTTTGCTGTGCAATCCCTGTGTATTGCATTACCTTGTCAGCCTGATGCCCCACACTTGCCCCAGGACAAGTGGTGTTCAGATGGACTTACGATCCAGATCCCTCTGCCCACTCTGCGTGATCCTTCTACGTCCCTTTGTCATCATCCTTCTCCAGTACGCCAATCTTCTCTAGTGACTTCATCACGTTGCGGTCTACGCTTCTACTCGCGTCCACGTGATGGCTTGGTCTTGAGCCACGGTTCTTTGTGCTTCCGCGAACCTTTCGCATGCGACCGACGCCGACGGTTTTGCGCATGTAGACGTGACGAGCGACAGAGGCCGCACTAGTATAGTACCTGATGCGATACAATGAGACGATGCATCAGCTAGCCGTATGACGCCATTGAAGCCAGGGTACTGGACAGGGTAGAGGAATTACCAGTCCGCGGATTGTCAGTGAAGTTCCTTCGAGCGAGATGTTTTGACAGTCCACCCGGGGGTGGAGCGACTGCTGCGAATTGTCGGAGGAGGCCCGTGTGGATCATAAATATGGCTGCTTTCGTGGCGAAGTTCGGCTCACAGAGGATCTTAGTGAGGTTCGAAGGCTGCTTGAGACCCCAGACTTCTTCTCAGTTCGATCCATCGAGGGCACTCCAGGAGCACGTGGGATACGGTTTCGTGGTCGTGATCGCAGCTGCAGTAGGGCAACTCAGCTCTCCGATGTGGTCTAGGCACTGGGCCAGGGCGATCTTCCCGGTGCGGAGTTGAACGACAATAGAGCTCATAACTCGGGTCATGCCCTTAATACTTCGAAAGCCTGTCCTGGTAGGGCTAGGAATGAGCTCTCCCGTGCTTTGACCCCAGCCAGTCTAGAGTTCATTCACTTACCACGCGGTGGCGGAAGCTCTGCTTTAGTGATGACCTGAGGAAGCGGATGTATTTGGGCTTCTCCGTCTTGGGGCCCTCCGCCTTCGCGGAGTAGTCCCTACCGTTGAAGTCGAGAGCTCCCGACTTTCTTCTTCGGATCTCGCCAGCCGGTAGCCTCTTTGGCGGCGACGTTCGCCGCCTCGTTCCCGGGAACCCCTTTGTGAGCGGGGATTCATTGTAGAATGATCTGGAGCCCGCCGTTTACCTTGTGCAGGTGGTTGATGAGCCATACAATGCGAGCTAGTAGGTACTGACCAGACTGGGTTTCAGGAGATTCAGTCGACATCATCGATGCTTACTTGTCAATAAAGATGTTAATCAGGCGTAAGCCAGGGACCGCCGTTGCCTTTTCCCTTATGTGATTGTAAGGGCCATGACGATGCCCATGAGCTCGCCGGCATACACCGTGGACTCCTTGTCCGAGCCCATGTCCGCCTGCAGCTTGGCACCGGCTGCCAGGCATACTGCAGCCGCTCCATTTGTTCCCGTTGATTCCACTGCCATCCGTGTAGAAGTATATGGCCAAGGCATTCCTGTTATTATCCTTCAGTATGCGGTCATGCGCCGCGATGGCCGCGTCTTTGTCCTTTTGAATCCTAATGGCGGGCGCCTCCCACCCGGGAGCTACTAAGTAGGCCTCTCGAGTCTCTATTACGGCACCTGCCGGCAGGCGCCCTTTGCTGCCGGTATCGCTTTTCGAAGCGTGAGAGTGGGCTGGTCTAGGCGAGTATCTTACTTGCTTCACCGCCACCCACTTTTTTCTTTCAGTCTTACTCGACTCAACACCCTATAAAGGGCCTATGCGAGGTCTATATGTTCCCGTCGAGACAGCTAGCTCTCTCGACCTCTCCTTAATTGTGCCTTTCGAACCACCATAGTATTAGACCGTAGTCATGCAAAATTCGCGTAACTTGTATATACCAATACCCAAACACAATCCAATCCTTACCTGTGTACGTGCACACATCTTGTCTTGCATGCTCGGGGCATAGCGTTTGCTCTCTTGCCCACGCAACAGGATCCTCAATTCGAGGCATAACGGAGCCATTGCTCCCAAAAGAATCCGAATTTTTGCGCTGCCGCCTCGTGGGGTGGACGAAGCCCCTCATCCTTTAGCTTCAAGTGCACAGCGTAAAGCACGCTGTTACCGATTCATGTATGACAGGAATATCAGATCCTTCGCGTGCACCCAATGGCGCGTGCATGACAGGAGCAGCAGACCTTTGTGTACGCGTACGCGTGTCTATACCAATCTCTTCTTTCCACGCTCTTTTGGGTTCCCGTACTCTTGAGAGGCTGGCAATCTCTCTCGCGGGCAAAACGCCCCCACTGTATCACCGGAGGCGACTACGGCGACGGCAGGGAGCACCTGCAGCGGCGGCGATCGCGTCGGACGCGTTCAGGGAGTAGAAATAGTAGAGTTGGATAATATATCGATTGGAGTTTGTGTCTTTGGCAATACGAGCCTCACCACACGCGGTAGTCTTAGTGGACTGGTGCACATTGTTGCTGTTGTTGTTTTGATGGCTGGAAGAAGTGGATTATCACGACGACTGCGCCGTCGACAGCAGCGGCAGCCGCGCCCTTTGATGTGAAATTGAAGTTGAGGACATTCAGCTCTGCTGAATACTACTTGCAAGCAAGCAGTACCAGCACCTCGTACAGGTAGTCCTCCTCACTGGGCTCACTGCCCCCTATAATGCGAAGAATCTCCTTGTACGTGGGACCTGATATCAAGCGCACAAGCGCTTGACCAATGATTTGTTCCATGCGTTGTACCGTTGGTAGTAGATGAAGCTCCACGTCCAGGGCTGCTCCGGGCGGTGGACATGAAAGCTCCTACTACAGCCTTGGCGCCCCTCCATTGAATGCCATTCATCAACTGGACAGTTCTCTTTGTCAGGCCGACCGTGAACCTGCCGCTGTTCAGGGTATACCAGGCAGAGCAGCAATAAAGAAACTGGGGAAGGATTGTGGTGATGTATATTCTGCGGAGGTCTAGGAGGGTGAAGCCACACGCGTTCCCGAGGGAGGTGAGGGCACCCAGTCGCTTGAAAATTGACGACTGGATGTGGTTGATGTGGGCCGTCCATGTGAGCTGGGGGTCTAGGTAGACCCCGAGGTGACATCTGGTGCCTGGCGATGTGTCCAGTCCTGGTAAGGCCAGCTTTGCCACCATATGGTACTTTTTGGGTCTGATGGTGAAGTTTCTTCTAGCATGGGGAGTATGCGGTCGCAGATAATAAGCAGTCATCAAGGGGGTGCCGGGAGGACATTTACCCTTGTGAAACTACGTGCATCATGAAGGTTGTGAATATAGTGACCTCATCAATAGCCACCGTGCCCAGCAACAAACCGTCCAAAACATCTTCCAATCGGTTCAGGCTGAACATTAATAATCCTAACTTTCTCATCATGCAAGGGCGGATCACCAAGGTCCTGAACATGCAAGCATCCTTCTGAGACGTTCTGATCTTTCGCCTTATCGAACGTCCCAGCTACAGCATCCTCAGTACCATGTCGGGCCTTATTTCCCCAGGAGCCCTTCAGGGGCAGACTCGCCCGAATCGACCTTCCCTTCCAACCGATTGCGCCCGTCTCCATCCCCCCATCAACCTCCACGGCATTCCAAAGACCGAGGAAGCTCGAAAGGCTTGGCGGAACACTGTCAAAACCATCAAGGCGGATCTCGAGGGACTGGTGAAGTATGATCCTCCCACTATCGTCCCTACGACGATAGGCCTCGACTGACCAAACAATGTTAGATTGCTATGGTGGTCCGTTGGGGTGCTAATGATTCCGGGCGGGAGATTGGAGTTCTACGATCAGGGCTATGGCGAGGTTGGCATCCCTCCCGAGACAATACTGGAAGAGGGGCATTATGACCCGTACGCATGTTGCCGAGCGGTCTTGCAAGCCTGCACGACGGCTATCGAGCATAAGTGGCGTGAGTCTACACCATCCACATATTGTTCCTTGATCAGGGTTGACCGCATGTGAAAGGCACCCCGGAAGACTCGGCCGACCTCGTATCAGAGGACCTTGAGCTGGTCGCTGGCACGATTGCGCGCCTGTTCGTGTTCGGTGGCCACTGGCGCGAAGGCTTGGACCGTGCGCCGCATGGTAGGGCGAAGCACAACGCCTGGCGTGATGCCTGCTACGGTACCCTCGACCCTTCTTCTGCGCAGATGGTAGCGGTTCCCCCCGTGCTCGTTATCTTGGAAGATCTCTCCAGAGACGTTGGTGCACCCCCAAGAGGTTTTGACGCGATGACTCCCGCGGCCCTCGCCGCCGCGATAACCAAGCTGCCACCACACTGGATGATCTGGGAGGGGTTCGTGCTCACCTACTGTGACATCCAGGACAACGTCCTGGATGGCAAAATGACCCCTTTTGCGGATCAGTTGCAGTATCCAGCTTGATGCATCGCGGGGTTTCGTATCGGTGTTAGCGAAAACCTAATTTCCGAAGCACTCTCCACCACACCTACATCTTACTATGGCAAAGAATAAACGACGGAAGTTCCGGACGATATAGTCACGGTTAGTTCGCGATGCAGCGAAGTAAGCAGAAGACCCACGAGAGCACGACTTAGCTAAAATGAAGAGGGATTAGAAGGTGTATTTGGCACCTTTTTGCTTTCTAGAACCTACTAGCCAGCTGGTCACCAATGTATCACCTGATTTCGTGCTTCAAACACTGATGTGATTCGTCGCACAACTAAGCGTAGAATGAAGGGACAGGCCAAAGTTCTTCGCCATAGCTCTCAGATTTCCTTGCCTATGCGGAAAAGACCTGGAGTAGTGGGTGAAGGGATGTCCACTTGATGTTTACATTTGCTTGCAAGTCTTGCGAGGAGATGAAGACACGCAACGCCCGTAAGTAGGATGACAGCAAGCACCCATATTACTCAAATTCTGTCCGCAATCTTGGTGGCCTTATCAAGCTATAATGTCCAAGTCGGTGCACTGACTTTTTCGTTATATCGAGAGAAATATGATCATTCTTTGACAGGAATACTTGCGGAGATCAGTCACACTGGTATCTCTACCGTACCAAAGCAATCATATCTGAGAGAAACACTGAGTCGTAATTGTTGGTGGCGAGCTTGGTACTTGCCGTTGATTCTGACGATGAGAATACCTGCAGCTTCGTATCGATCAGTCCCTGCTTTAAGCCTATGAATAAGTCGTAGCTCGTGGCTCTTTCCGACAGACATCTCTTCAACGCCATTCCCATGTAAGATTCCATGGCGCTGGAGTAATGGCCTCTCACGCTGCTTATCTCACGCGCCCTGGCCTCTTTGGTCCAACGCTCCCAATTCTCCTCTGTCTGCGCCCAGTGAAGGGGCATAACAGCTATAGGCGGGTAGCCAGTGGCCAAAGCATGTATCACTGCACCTAACGCCCAGACGTCTCCTTTCGGTGATGCGAAGGGAATCTCCGGAGGCTGCCAGGTTGAGGTGCCAACCAGGTAATTTGAATGGGGTGCACGGTTTGGTGTTTGAGCGCTGATAGCCAAGCCGAAGTCTGCAAGAACGATAGTCGAGTATAGATATGGTCCATTTTCAAGAGACCATCGAGCATTGGGACGAAGAAGAACATTTCCTGGTTTGATGTCTCGATGTATGACGCTTAGCCAGTGTGAATCTGTATCTTCGGTGTGGGCATTGTAACCATAATGAATGAATGCCAAGGCCTCCGCAAGCTGGACGTACACATGCCAGAGGAAAGCTTCAGGAAAGGGATTGCCGCGGCCGTGGTACGAACTAATGAGACTCTCAAGATCTCCGCCTGGGCAATATTCGAAATACAGCTGTGTGTCGAGAGGGCTCTGAATGAATTCGACAAGCCGGATGATTTTGTCGTGTGCTGGTAAAATGTCTCTAAGCATGCGAACCTCGATAGGTGTTCCATCGACTTGATTACAGAGAACCTTGCAAGCTAGGAACTTTTTGTCCGAGGATCGCTCAACAAGATAGACACTTCCTTCACCACCTTTGCCAATCAATTTTAGGTTATGATAGCTGTCACGCTCGTCCTGATGTGATCTTTTCTCGATTAGAGAGCTCATATTGGGTTTGACCTTTTTCTTTTCTATTATTGGGGTAATGTTACCTCAGAGATCTGAAAATCATAGTATTTGAGCTCTTTACATAGTTTGGACACATGAGAAATTATTCGTGTACGCTGTCATCATATCGCCATTTTTGATCGCATGCAGAATTGCCTTTGACCGGAAGAAGTTCTTGGATGAAAAGAGTGAGACATGATCTCGTTTAAACTTGACCATCCCGATCGACTCAGATTTTTCGGCATGGAGTCCTGTAGTCCATTTTCCAAATTACTGTCTCGCTGCATGCGGACGAAATTCCACATTCTGAAATGGTTGGATTGAGTAGTTGCTGGAAGCTTCAAAATAAAAGAGAGCGCTCATCTTTCGATGTAAACCTTTCTTATCAATCTCCTTGGCTCAATGAGATAGAAGTCTCAACCTCTTTCGATACAGGATGTGCATATCAGTCCTCTTCAGATATCTTTGTGCCCACGAGTACACGAGCTTCAATGTCTGTGGTTCCGCCTATTGCTACCTGTTTGTGAACCAAACATTTGGTTTTTCAGATCTCTGCCCTACTTGCTATTACAATCTCAGGTATACGATGATTTAGACCGCATGTCTACATTGATCAATCATCCTTACTAAACTAATCCTAGTTTCGAAGATCAGTCGCAGTTGAGCATTCCTAGCAATCACTCACAATGGGGTCTTCTTGATGATCAATCGCTCTTCAACAGTCTTGAAAATCATCCGAAGGGGAGCACTGTCGAAAACCGCTCGCAAGAAGACATGGCCGAGGAACCTTTCCAAATACACAGTGTCGAAGACCCTTCCCAAGAGAGCATCCTTGTAAACTATTCAAAGGGAAGCACTGCCGAAAATCCTTGTCAAGAAAGCATCCTAGAAGAGCATCTGGAGGGGACCACTGTCGGAGACCGCTTTGAAGAAAGCATCGTGGAAGAGCACCTGGAGGGGGGCACTGTCGGAGACCGCTCTCAAGGAAGCATCCTGGAAGAGCATCTGGAAGGGGGCGCTGGCGGAGACCGCTCTGAAGAAAGCACCCTGGAAGAGTACCTGGATGGGGGTGCTGGCGGATATCCCTCTCAAGGAAGCATCCTGGAAGAGCACCTGGATGGGGGTGCTGGCGGATATCCCTCTCAAGGAAGCATCCTGGAAGAGTACCTGGATGGGGGTGCTGGCGGATATCCCTCTCAAGGAAGCATCCTGGAAGAGCACCTGGAGGGGGGCACTGTCGAAGACCACTCTCAAGGAATCATGGCGGACCGCCACTCACAGACAGCTGGACAGAACGGCTACACTCTTCTGCATGAGCCTGGTACTCCTCAGAAAGGAAGTGGAACAGCGTTTGCAATTCTTACGCTCGATGACGCGGAGCAGATCATGAAAGGAGTTGCGCGGAGTGGAGGAAGGAAAAGAGACCAAAATCTTGGGCTCGATGACGCGGAGCAGATCATGAAAGGAGTTTCGCTGAGTGGATGGAGAAAGAGAAACCGATCTTTGTTGTCCTCGCCGGCGGTACCATTTCCTGTATTAAAAAGACGCAAATGTGGACTCGATTGAGTTGTACACTGGTAGAAGTTATAAAGACTATGTAGAATTAATACTAAAGTGTCGGTCAGAGGCTCAGTCAAAAAATATCATCGACAAGAAATTCTCAAGGCAAGGTCGCAGAAGGTCCCGTAAGCCGTATCAGTAGCAATCATCTTGCGTTGACGCTGCCCATGTCATTGTGTCGGAATTTACGCGAACTAGAAAACAAGGAAGGCCTTAGAAGCGCTGCCGTCGAGTTAATCACGGTTGGCCTTGAGAACATTTGTTTCCGCTTTGTTATATCGTCCACATGAATAGTGATCGAGGATCAGTTTCTTTCAAAGTACTCAAGTAAGGCTGTAACACTATCCATTCAACACGTGATTTCTGCGCTCTCGAGTTACCTGTCTCCCACGATCTACATTACTGTAAAATCACAATAGGTCATATATTTCTTGACCAAACATAGAGTAAAGCGCGGAAGCGTAATAAAAGCAGACTATAGCAATCGTACACAAGACTGTTTGAAGGGAAAATAGTATACAGGACTGACAGTCTGAAAGTGTGATCTTGGCATCGCTCTGCAGAATCTCTGCTAACAGCAAGAGATTCCTGTTACTATTCTAAATTGACCGCAAGAAGAAGAAAATAAAGATAGCACCGAACAAGGTCAACAAAGAAAGAATTATTCCTGGGTCAAGGAAAAAGAAGGGAGCAAGAAATGAACCGCATGCGACCAAGGAATGATTCGCAAAAGGAAACGATTTGTGTAACTTACGAACAAAGCCCCTGTTGTCATAATAAAACGCTACGATCGAAGTCAACCCTCCATGTGCCCGCTTTACTTTGAGTCTTCGAAATGTGCTTCTTGACGAATACGTACCACATTCCTTGCGGTCATTGGGGACCCAGAAAGAACGATTTGCCTTGTGCAATTGCACGGGTACAAAATTCTTTGAGCCAAGGCTGCTGGTATAGCGAGACACAGGGAGTTGAGAGACAGGATACTACGTGTTCCTCTTGTCTGAGAAAGCTTTCATCTTCAGATAATGTCAAGATCAGTGAGTCAGGTCGGATTCAAGCGTTGAGGAAAGCGTTGAGGGAAAGCGCTAAGCGCTAAGGGAATGCCACGATCGCCATAGTACGTGAGCGCAGGGGAGCGAGAGCACGCATCCACTTCACTATGCTCTCACCTGTCCACTGTACGGAAGGTAGTCGCCAATCAAGCCACTCGACAAGGCAGGCCGCAAGGAGCGACGCGGAGCGCCAGGGAGCTATGCAGCTGTACTCAGACCGCTCACGCCGTACGCAGTGCGCTTGCCAGCCTGGGGGGGGGGTCGTCTGGGGGCTAGGCAGGTGGGCTTTTAGGTCTTTGCGACAATACAAAACGGCCTCGCAAATCTGCCAAGGTGTAGGATCGCCTCTTTTCGCGAGCTAAAGACACGCGGAAGTAAAGAGCAAGCCTGACTCCCCGTACTCTCGTGCGTGAGACGGTGGAGAAAAGATGAGGAGGAAGCTGTGTACGACTTACGACGGTAGGGGGTGGGAGATGGTGGGAGATGGGAAGTGAGCGATGAGAGGCGGGAGGTGGTGGTGATAGCTGTTCTGAGCATCCCAAGTCAGCCTCCGAAACAGCGATCGCCATGTTCAACTTGCTCAATCGTCTCCACTTCCCACAAAATTGATCCCAAGTGCCATTCCCAGGACGAGATGGCTTCCATTCATCCGTCTCTTGCGTCCCACAATTTCCTCCTCAGCACCCTCCATCGAAGCGTCGCCTTTGCCCTCTGCGGGCAATTCCTCCTTCTTCTCCTCCTTCTTGGTAACAGCCGCGTCGAAACGCTCGTCGATTGGGGACTTGCCACCCTTGTCGGGTTTATACTGACCAATGACCGGCTTGCCGCCAATGTCCTAGCGCATTTCTTGTGAGATTCACCAAAGACCACCTGATTAGTGGTGTATGAGGACTCACTTCTCCATGATCTGGGTCGTGACCTAAGGTTTGCTTCATGACCTAAACCCTGAACGCAGGTTAGCCTTTGTTCGATTGATGTGGATGTTGCTCTTCGCTATCCCAATCTTCGTCATCACAGCCCTTTGTGTCCTTGGACTCACTCTTCATACTAGCGTCTTCTATTGTGGCGTCGTTGAAGTCTTCCCTTGCTAGTACGGATGCTGTGGCCGGTTTCGAGTTCGGTTGATCTACGGCTACAGCTTCGGCGTGTTTCTCTGCCACGTCCTTTGGATCGTCCTTCGAAATAAGGGTCTCCATTACGACCTCGTCGAGTCGCTCTTTCGCCTGGGCGAATGTTGATGTAGGTTTCGGAGAATGGTTGTTCGTCGACAACGGACTCGGCGTTACCCTCGGCTAGAAGTGGTCTGGAGTCGTCCGATCAGAAACATCTGGATGCGAAGAGGGTGCTGCAACATGGAGGCATGGAAGAAAGCCGCAGTCTAGCGCTTTCCTCAATGCTGGATAATCAATCTAAGCTGTGAAGTGTTCTATGTCAGTCACAGTATCCGCACGTCAAGGGAACGGGAGCCGGCTGACTTGTTTCTCGCCAGAAGAAGGGATAGACAATGCATACGCAAATTTTCATCGACTCTTTCGACAAGCTCCTAGAGCATCAACGTACTACAACTATATCGTCGACGCCAACAGCAAGGATCGGTACAATGGCAGGAGGTTGTGTTGCTTGGCAGCGCTGTACAGCTGGTGCACTGCCACACCCCTCGAGGCTTCTCAGCCTTGTACATGATTACATATTAGCGGGTGTGTTTCTAATTGGTGAATCCTCCGGGAACTCCGGCCTAGCTGATTTTGGGGCTGATACTGCGCAATTTTAAGGTTCAGAGTCTATCAGTCGCCCCCCAAATTGTCCAATCCCACAAACTTCGTCCATAGTCTTCGTTATGAGACGGGGTAATTGAGCAAGCCCATCACAAGGTCTACCGCCTGATACGAGGTATGGGAGGAGGAGATCTACCCGGAAACCTGCGATTACTTTCCACGAAACTACCTTGTCGACCTCTGCATTTCTCGGACCTCATCGTAACCTCTGTTTGTCCTGCGTCCCCTAGGTTTCTCCATTCTAGCCCTAGCACACCAAGGGGTGAGCACCTACTCATTCACTACACAATGGGCCCATCGACCGTTTCCTTATCGTATATCTTATCGAAGCCTCCCTTCACGGTCGCTACGCACCGCTACTCAAGACACCTTGCACTACCAAGCCCGCCACCTTATCCCATACTCCACGTTTGTCAACAACCGGCCCTCCAGCGTGTCTCGATCTAGTTCACTAAGACCTTCATAAAGTCCCACCACACCCAGCATCCCTCCGCTTCTCTTTCTACCTCTTTCTGTTCCTCGACGGAAGTCTTCCTCGCCGTCCTCTTCCTCGCCGTCCTCTAAGGCTGACAACTCGGACTATTCAAGTCGATGTTCGATGGCCCGTAGTCGCCAGTGATGGACTAACGTCCAGCATGCCGGCCATGCTGAGCGGACCTTCCACGCTGAGCGGGCCTTCCACGCTTCCTTATCTCACCACCTTTTGCCGCTGTCTCACGAGATGAAGGAGTCCGTGGGCGTCTTACAATTTTCAACGCGTACGTCTTGGATTGTATCGAGATTTCGAATACATGCGCGTGTCCTCCAAGTCCAGCGGATGAATCCGTCAGATCACTCTTACTAATGAGATCTTTGAATTCAATAGTCATATCTGGATTCTGAAAAGGCTGAAGTTTAGGCCCATTGCATTTCGGAAGGGATTTGATGTTGTTTCCACCGTCGTTTGATCACGTCTTCATACGCTGGTGAGGAAGGTGCGGCTGATCCGAATCACCGGAGTCCATCTTAACATTGTCCTTGCACAGAGAAAGTTAGTTTATATATTTGGAGGGTCTGAGAAGCAATGGCCGTGCTCACCTTCCATGAAGTCGAATCACTGAATCTGGATCCCCGGATATGCCAATACTGACTAAGGATTGAGACGTCGCTGGACGCGACGGGCTGGGTTGTTTCGTTGTCCGAAAGGGGTTAGACCTACGACCATGGTAACACACCGTTCTTCCTGCCATGCAATCAGCTACTATGCGGTTTGCTGGAAGTTGATCTGTTCGTATTGCTTTTGGTATGTGACCCTTCGTGCAAGAATCCTAAATTTGTCGGCTTACCTTTATCTTACCAGTCTTAGTCAATCCCATCACCCTTCACTCCGTTCCATGCTACCAGAACATCATACTCAACTGCTCGATTGTACAGCACTCACCGAAATACCGAGTCCATCCATCCTTTGGAACATTGAGATAACTCAACGCGCTCTAGGGATTGGCGAGAGGATCTGTCTGCAGATCGAGAATGTCGCATGAGTAGCACTTTAGACCGCTGGTCAATGAAGTCAGCCATGCTCTGTGCTTTCGACCTTCTCAGTCATGCTTCCCAAGCATATCAGCCAAGGAGAACAAGAAGAGGACACGAAGTCAGAGAAGGCAGAGAGCGTAGAGCCGGCAATACAGCATGAGCCGAATGCCTAATCGGGGGCCAGTGCAGCGCAGAAATCAAAGCATCAAGCCAGGAAGGGTTACAGCTTTATTCTGGCACAGCATGGCAACTACGTCTGGTCAGAAGAAGAGCTGCATAGTCTGGTAGTTGGTGGAAAGTCATGCGAAAAGAGCGGTCTCCATAAGCTATGACGACAAGAGCGTTCGGCATTGTCAAGTTGGAAGA
>JAABUS010000927.1_pt1 | contig 69330 bp, 63 predicted proteins | sample 5560161 | NCBI WGS metagenome assembly JAABUS01 (sample SAMN10711885, study PRJNA513376) | rock metagenome | isolation source: Antarctica rocks | place: Antarctica: Victoria Land, Trio Nunatak nord | collected 2016-01-04
CCCACTGGCTCTTCAAGCAATAGCTCCTCTACTACTGGCTTACCAGTAATTGGCTCCTCCGCCACTGGCTCGGTCACTGGCTCATCAAACACTGGCTCAAACACTGGCCGGTCGAACACTGGCTCAATTACTGGCTCAAACACTGGCTCAGTCACTGGCTCGTCGAACACTGGCTCAATAACTGCGCCGCCAGTCCTCTCAACGATCAGCCTCGGCTCTATTTCGACGCAGTCCACATCGATTATAGGGGTATCTTCAAATACTGAAATTTCAACAACAGACGACAAAGGTCATTCAACCGTGCTTCCATTCATTTTCGGATGTTGGTTCTGTGGAGGAGGAGGTCTTCTACTCTGGGGCGTGGGTCCTGGTCCTGGTATTTACCCTCCACCAGTCCCACCACCATTTCCTGATTGGCCTATAATCACCATTGGGAATGATAATTTACCTACGCCTGATCCATCCGGGAATCAATCACCATCAAACCCTACGTCTACCGTCTCTAAAACGATTTCTACATCCGAGACTTGCACAACCGCAACAGTCACTGACTATTGGGTATCATGTGCTTCAGGTACCACGGGTACATCATCAATTTGTTCCACATATTCTTCGTCATTGGTCACTGGTTGTAGCGTGACACCAAGTGCAACCACTACTGCTTCATCATGCACTGCACCGGCATCAGTGGACTCGGATAATCTTCTTCCTGGGGAAATGGCTGGTCCGGAATACGACCTCTACGACGCACGATCTGGAGATCCGTCACCAAGTTGGTCTTACACAGTGGCCGTCATTGCATCGACCGGCGTTGTAGGAGCTTCCCCTGGATCGTCCCCAACATCAGCATCTGCCTCTACCACCAATGTTACTTCACTTACATCCACAACCTCCGCCGCTGGGTCATCTCAAACGGCGACTACAACCTCATCGTCGCCCTTGTGCGTTCCATTTCAGGATCCTCATAATAACGACCCCGGTCATTGTGATTGCTCCTCGGCATCTTTCACTACAACTCTCCCTTTCATAACGTCCACCGGGAACCCCTGCGGTTACACCACTCTGACTATCCCTGATTCATCCACAATCACCACAGCCCCTAGTACAACAAATACCAATCCGTTCCCTTTTACAACTACTGACAGTGCTGGAAATGCCGTTGCTTGCGCAAGCAGTTCGCTATCATACCTAGCCGTTGCAGGGGGCCTTACCTACACCATATGTGATGGTTCAAGTACTACTGTAAGCACAGCGACAACACATACTTCAGCACCTCCACCTCCACCGCCTCCGCCTCCGCCTCCACCTCCACCACCAGCAGCGAAATGTGCGTTCTGGGACAAAGGTAAGGATATTACTCGATGAACGACTGCTTTCGCTAACGTTCTATAAGGATGGGGCTGGACCTTCGAGGTCTACAATATCCATGGCTGGTCGACAGACGGTGGCAAGGGTTTGCACGACAATGAAAATGGATGCGGTGCTTTGACAGGATGGTCATGGAGCGACACCAACTCCGGTGGACAGGCGTATTTCAACCTTCCGTTCTTTATAAAGAGTGGGTGTGTCGAGAGAGCAATTGCTTCGGCTGGAGGACCAAAGGTTTCATGCAGCGGCCAGGGATTTGGGAAACGATCGACAGATAAGCGGACCTTGGAGACCAGAACGGACCTCGCAAAGCCCGTCTCCAACCCACCAAATTTCGACGACGCGCGCATCAGCAACGCATACAACCCTCCCGACGTAGATGTTAATCTCGTCAATCACGTCTACAATGCTCCAAATTGGGATAATGAGCGTCGGTCAACAAGTGTAAAGACGTTAGACACAAGAGTAGATCATGCAAAGCCCGTCTCTAAACCACCAAATTTCGATGATGCCCGCATCAAGGACGCATACAATCCTCCCAACGTAGACATCAACCTTGTCGAGCACGTCTACAATGCTCCGAATTGGGACCATGAGAGTCGATCACTCATACAACTCAGCCAACTTCACGAACGTAGCAAACTGTCTAAACGTGGCTGTGCTTCTTCTAAGGCTGCAAATGACTCACCTCCGGGCAGTCCACCACAATCACCAGTACAGGAATACCTCTGCAATCCGGTCATACCTGGAGTCGACGAGTGCAACGCCAAAGTCGCCGAATACGGGAACGTAGGTAAGAAGACATCACTCTTTTACACGGGCTGGGGGGCGAACGGCGCGCCAGGCGCAGGCGGAATCATGGCTCGAAAGTATGCAGCCAAACACATGTGCAATATGGACACGGTCAGTTGGTCCGGCCTCTGCAACGGCGAATGGAAGGTCAACACCCAGAAAGCAATCATCGAGCCCTTCAAAAAGTCAGACATGAGCAGCGACGAGCTCTTCGCACTCGACGACAAGGCCGACCCGTTCCTAAAACACCTAGCTCAAGCCTTTGCCGAAACGAGCAAGGGCGACGTTTACGTCTTTATACCGCAAGGCCAGCTCCCGAACAATGCCTGGAACAAGGACAGCGCGTGGGGCGGCTGGGAGTATCCTGCTTTGACCAATAACCAGAAAGTGACGAGAATCCTCAGGGTTGATTTGGATGTCAGTGATCCTAACAATCCTACGGGCACGCCGGAGGTTATTTGGGATCGCAGTAAGGGGGACGGGAAGGCGGATTATGATCCCAAGGGTGTTCGTGGGCCGAGTCTGGCGGATGGGCTGCCGCAAGATCAGATACCGCAGGGTTGGCAGGATCCGGGATCGCTATAGGCTGCCTTTTGGAGCTTTAAGGATGTTATACTGTTTGTTAATCTCTCATTCTCAACTGATCTGTTGTAAGATATGGATTTTATACTCGCCTTCTACCCATAGATGTTCTGCTATACACACTTATTACCTATCCTAGCCATGAAATCATCATACAGAAAATCCGTCCATGTACCATCCAAAAAAGTCCTCCTTTAACACTCCGCATTTTCTTCCCACTTCCCTAACCATTTCGCTCCGTCACCTCCGCAACCCCAAACATCCCTTAGCTGCAATCGAACAGCCCATCCACCGAGCACCCCTGTCGAAGACGAAACTGAACCAATTATCATGGAATCGTTACCTTTTAATCCCTCGGTGTTTTTCTGCTGACTTTTTTTTTCCACGGATATAGGTCGTTGGTTGTACATATTGTTAAATGACGTAGGCAGATGCGAGATGGAAATGATAAGAAGAGACGAGGCACGGAGTAAAGGGGGTGGAGTGGAGCAGGGCCGTCGTTATTGGCAGATTTGCTGCTGTGTTACTTGTGTGTAGGTGCGTTGAAAGGGGTTGGTAAAGATGGTTTGGAATGGGGAGGTGGAAGTGGGGTGGAGAGGGAGTTGTGGTTTGATTTTATAGCTGGAGTTTGTGTCGCGCTCATGGAAATATGGTTTAGCACATGATCGTAACGTAGTATTCAAAGGTGTCTGTCTACCTTCGATATACCCTCTGAAAGGTGTATAACTGCCTACGAATGTGGTGGCGTATCGACAGGGGCGTAGCTCTATTGATGTCCCTTCGAGATCCTTGAGAGAGTATGAATCTGTTCTCAGGAATATGTGATGGTAATTCTCAGCTCCTATAACAGACACCCTTCGAGCTTTCATCATTTTCGCTGCAGTCGTTTTGCTTGGTTGTGAATAGTGCTCAGGGGGTTAATATTGTTTGCTGTGCTTCCTGTCCCTAGATTGAGTGTTGAACACCATGAGTCTTTTGGTTGTTCATATTTCGTTGGCGAATCTTGGATGAGCAGGAAGAAATTTTGAGCAAGATCTCACCATTTTCTCAGTGTCTCATATAAGATTCTCATCAACAGCTCAGAAACCACCTCACCAACAGACTCCCCTTGTCCTCGAACACCAGACCAATATCCTCATATCAAATACTCGGACACAACTCTCCAGCCTACTTCAGACTCCAACTAACACCCAAAGCTCATTCACGACATGGCCTGGCTTTGCTGCCGCGCGAAATGGGGTATCACGTGCTGCTATACGGCCCCAAACGTTCCAACGACCTTTTGCAACGGTTGTGGGCTCGCTCGCTGTGAAGACTGCCGATCGTCATGGATTGCGCCGGGGAACGTAAGTTTCAAGGTCCTTTAGACCGGGGTTTTGTTGAGGGGAGACTGATTGCGTTGATTAGCCAGTGAGAGCCGATCCCTCGAGTCGATTTAATTTCCAACTAGAACTCGGCGGCACAGTAGAATGCTGGCGAGCTTTTGTGTGGGGGGGGGAATTTGGGGGAGATGTAGTGTTTTTGCTGGGTTGTGTCTGTAAGTCATGTGAGCGATGTGCATAGCATGGAGATATTCAGAAAGGTGTGAATTACTAGTGCTGGTCATTGTGACCGGTTGGCGAGCTTACGAATAGGAATGCTGAATGCTAGCACGAAGTGTGATTCTAGCCATTCAGCCAACGTAATGAACGGCTAATAATGAACGCATTAGTACTCACTGCTTTCGTAGGCCAGTTGTCTTTAAGTGGTAGCCTCAAGCTCTCGGGAATGCTCTTCGCCTCTCAATTCCTGCCTCCTCACTCCGCCATGGAGTTCACAACTGTTCTCTCTTGTCTCCAATTGATGTCTTCTATCTTCCGCATGTAACTCGTATCTTCGCCTTTCTACCGCTTCTACAGTATAGTTGTTACTAGGCGAGTACCACCCCCCCCTTGGCATGAGGAAAACCCCAAAAAGTTTACAAAACTTCATTCTGCCGCCGCTTGGAATAGCGTACTGTCGGTTGCCGACGGATTTATGAGGGAGAATGGGCTTGGCAACATTACTGCGCTCCCCAACGTAGTAATGCAATGTCCTGACGAGTAAAAGGTGGAAGTAATCGAATATGCTGAGACTACGATGTAGGTGCCGGGCGGAGAACTACCTTCAGTAGTCAGTCGGCAGACACGAATCTGGGGAGGGACCTTAGGTTATCGTATACACAGCTCCTCCAGGAGTGAAGGTGAATTGGCCCATATTAATCGAAAGGCTAGTATAAGCAAAGTCTGCTGCTTTGTAGCAACCAGAGCAGGTCCATGGGCAAAGAGTTGGAGAGGCTAGCTCGTCAGGGTTATAGTCTGGTAGAATATTTAAAGGGTACTTTGATATTCTTTACCTTTTTGTCCACGAGCACGAAGGCTAGTGAGAAGACAGATGATTAGAGGGGACTATCAGCGTAGAACGCGTTATAGTTGAGTGCAAAAGTCGATTACACTATGAAAGGGATGATAATCTTAGCGAGAGGTTAAGCCATTATTTAAAAATCTTTCGAAAAGGCTGTACGAACTGAGCATCACAGGTGTTTGGCGCATGACATAAACCTCCAAGGAACAAGGTGCTGCATCGCGAATTCACCGTCGTCCAATTAAAGCGACATTTCTTTGGAGGTACATAAGAATCTACCAATTGTTATAATTGCAGGCAGTGCTGCATAGAATGTTAAGCTGCAAAACAATGAAGAGTGATTAGTAGCATCAGGGTATTCGAAACAGGCTCAGTTGCCTTGAAGTACATTAAATGTATTGGCCACGATGGCCAAATCCTCGCTTGAGGACGCGAAGACTTATGTATGGGAGACGATGTACAACCCAGACGAAGATATAGAGGAATTACTGAGCGGGAAAGACTCCAATAGCGACTACCAAGTGGGTAAGGTATGCTCAGCAGAGGAGAAATGCCCAAATTGGAATGGAGTCAAATAGCCTGTGCCTTCCCAGTGAGGGTAGAAAATAGAGCGAGAGACATTTCAAAACGGTGGGGGTCCATAGATTTTTCTTGCTTTCATACACTTCTCGGACTTCTTAGCACCCCAGGACCTACAACGATGAAGGGTGATTTTGCCATACTTGACAGGGTGAAGAAGAAAGAGCAAAGGCGAAGCCTTTCAGACGTCGGAAATCAACACTTCTTGTTGCGCCAATTCTGACTGTCGTTTGTTGTGGAACAATGCATTGATTTGTGGCTACAGGAGAGCTGCGCAACTGATGAGGTAGACCTCTAATACGGTAGATTCAAGAGACAAGAGAAACAACTCAGCCGGATCGCAATCGTAAGTGATTGAACAAGCTGGATGAATGCGGTACATTTACATTAGATTCGATGGAGCCTTCACAACCACACAACATACCTTCCGTTCCATTCATATCAGAGATGAACATCAGTTTAGGGAGTAAGGTGGTAGGTTTGTATCCTAACATGCCACTAGAACTAAGCCCAAAGGTGACTAGGCTCGTAGTTTTCAGCGTTGCATCATCCCCGCTCGACTGCGCCCAATACTCGAGTGACACCTCACTACCTACCTTACACATACTTAACACTTCTCGTGCATTGCCTTTGCTTTTCATCAACAGCTCATAGCTCTCACTACAGCAACTTTGGCTTCCTTTGGACTTTGTGAACGCTGTGTGAACATAGAAATCCGTGAGAGTCGCTTCACGGCCAAGGTGCGGGGCCGCAAACCATGAGATCAGGCTACCAATATCACAGCCTGCCATTTCCTCTTCCAGCCTCACCTTCCCATAACCTGTTCCAACCTTTACAACTCCAGTACTCAACACAGGCTAAGCAGCATCAACTAACATGTCTGTGATTATACGGGAACGAGAGCGTGAGCGTGACCGAGATCGGAATCGAGACTGGGACGACAGGTCATCGGCTTATCGTGACTTGGGCCGTGACTCGGGTCGTGACCGCGGCGAACCTTTTACAACAGTCAAGCGGTATCGTATCCCTAATCGCGATGAGGAAGATAAAGTCGAGAGACTGAGTGCGTACGACCGCGACCGTGACCGACGTTCTGACCGAGGAGATACCCGTGCATTCGAAGAAACTCGTATCATCCGCCGAGAGAGGACTCCAGAGCCTGAACCCGAACCGGTGAGAAGAGTTGAGCGAGACATTCGGATTGAACGTGTTGAGAGAGAGCGAGAGCCTGAGCCTCGAAGAGTTGAGCGAGACATTCGGATTGAACGTGTTGAGAGAGAGCGAGAGCCTGAGCCTCGAAGATTCGAGCGAGAGTATCGGTACGAGCGAGATGTCGATAGGCTGCCAGTACGTCGCGATCCTTACGAACTCGAGCGATACTCAAGGTCAACGGAGTACTTCCCACGTCCAGACCCTCCTCAACCCATTATCATTCGTCAGGAACCTCAGCAGATTATTATCCAAGAAGCGCCACGAGCACCAATAATCATCCCTGCTCCTCAACCGAAAGAAGAGTCTGACTTTCAGGTTATTCAACGCTCGGAAATCAAAGAGGACCGCCAGATTGTCCGACGAGAGCCGGAGCCACCGCGAGAGGAAGAAGATTACTACTACGAGCGTAGGACTCGAGAAGTCTCGGGTGGAGATCACGATGACGACTATTACGAAGAAAGATACAACCGCCGTCAACGAGATGTCAGTCCTGGCGATTCCATCTCTCAGCACGGCCGTGATCGAGATTATAGTAGCGATGATAGTATGGTTTACGTTAGAAAGGAAACCCGCGAATCATATGGCAGAGACGAGAGCCCTCATCATCGAAGGCATCTGGCTGAGGGTGCTATCGCTGGCCTTGGAGCTGCTGAACTTTTACGACATCATCGCAAGCGTGAAGGCGATGATACTTCTGGTCGTGGAAGTCGTATTGGGAAAGACCTTGGAGCTGCCGCTGTGGGTGCAATAGGTGCACAGGCTATCTCACGGGCCAAAAGTCACCATCGTGAGAAGAGTCGAAGTCGTTACGAATCCAGAGATCGTTACAGCGACCGTGGTGATGATCGCCGTGAGGGTCGTCGCAAGCATCGCAAGGACAAAGATAGGTCCCGAAGTCGGTCTCACTCTCGAGTTAAACAGCTTGCAGGTCTGGGACTTGGAGCTGCAGCTATTGCAGCAGCTGTCGGGTATGCCCGTAGGAACAACAACAAGAATGATGATGATAGGCGTAGCCGATCCCGGACCCGGCGACACTCAGCGTCCGGCATACCTGCAAATGACCCCCGGGACCCAGGACACAAGAACAAGACTATAGCGGGAGCTGGCCTGGCCGGAGCCGCTGTTGCTGGATTGGTCGAACGAGCACGTAGTAAGTCTCGAGGTGGAAGGGCCCGGTCAAAGAGCAGAATTCGTACAGGTATTCCGATCGCTGCTGCTGGGCTTGGCAGTGCAGCTATTGCTGGTTTGTACGAGAGAAACCAGGCAAACAAGAAAGACAAGGAGGATAAGCAAAAGGAGACGCGACGTGCAGAGCGAAGGGCATCGAGATCAAGATCCAGGTCCGTACCATATGAAGGTCCACGCAGCGCTGCAGCAAGTGACCCAAACCTTATAGAATACGGTGATCAACCGGTGTACGCCGGAGGCGTGGTCCCAGACTACTACAACCGTCCGGCAAGCCAAGCAGGATACTACGGTAATCATGAGGACGCAATGGTCCCCGCTGCCACGGCCGGTACTGCATATGGGGCAACACGGGAGAGAGAGCGCAGGAGAAGCTACAGCTCTTCTGGATCCGATCGTGAGAGAAGGAGGAGACATCGACGCAAGAAGAGTGGTAGCGGCAGCCGGAGCCGGAGCAGAGGATTAGCAGCTGCGGGGCTTGCTGCAGGTGCAGCCGCTGGTGGAGCTGCAATTGCTTCGGAACACGAGAAGAGAAAGCAGCGTCGGAAGGAGGAAAAGAGAGAGCGAAAACGTATGTCCCACTTCCGCGATGTTGCCCACAAAGATTAACTGTATGACAGGTCAAGAGGCAGAACAGCGTGGCGAATACGATGAGCGATACCCACCAGAACAACCATATTCGCAGATTAGTCCTGGAGCGAATCCTCCTGGGGCTGGGTATTCTCAACCACATGATAATTACTACCCCTCTACAAACGCCTTCCCTCCTCCACCAAACCCCACATATTCTCCCACTCCAGGTTACAACCCCGCAGAATATTCAACCCAACCTGCTCAGCCGGGTCAGCCCAGCGCACAGATCCACCCCGATTACGGCTACCCGCAGCAGCCAGCTGGCAATCCATATGCGCCACCAGGACCAGGAGGTGTCTATTCGCCTCCCCCAGCAGACCCATATGCAGCACCGGGCGCTCCAAGGAGAGCTGACGAGAATGTGAGTGCCGAGCCGTTTCTCAACACGTCATCTCACGTGCCCAAAAGTGACCGTTATGTTCCCAATGACCGTTATATTCCCAAAAGCTACCGTGATGTCCCCGAGGAGGGTGGGTGATTGTGACTAGCTCTGTAAGATCACTCCTAGCTAACAATCTCAACTCTAGGTCTAAGCACCCCTCGTGCTGGCTCCCCTGTCCAATCTCCTACTGTACCAAGGGCTTCATCCCAACCTCTACCAACCACTAAATCGGTCCAGTTCAATCTCACTACTTCATCTTCCGACTCTACTTCTCCAAATAAAATTCGCAAGCGTCGCCAACGGTCTTTACATGACAACGACGTCAATGATTATGATAGCGAATCCTCCACTCTTTTAAATCAAGATCGTCACGACCGGCGTCAACACAATCGAAAATCCTCTCGCGATGATCATGATAGGTCTCCATCTCCTGCGCCTTCAGATGACACGGTCGATCTGCCAGAGAGGTTTGATGAGCAGGGCAGACCAATACCACATAGTGGGGAGGATCCGATGGTCAATCATATCCAGCAGTTGATCGGGGGTCTGTTGGGTGGGGATGATGACGATGGTGGGAGGAGAAGGCGGAGAAGGTGATTTCGGAATCTCAAGATGAATGGTTTCGGCGTTTCTTATCCTTTCTCCTTCTTTCTTTGGTTCTCTTAGACGGTTTCCTTGGACCATGTAGTTATGGGTTTGAACAGGTTTATGATTACGACAACCATGACATGCATTTTCTTCTACCCAAGTCCCTTCCCCTAGTATTGGTGACTTTATGCGTGAATCGTGGCTCCTTCTATAGTAACATGCGTTGCTCGCTTTCAAGATTCATACACCCTCGGATCTCAACGAACCCAGCAACTTCAACCCATTGAAATGCATATACAACAATTACAACCCCTCAAAACGCCCCATCCGTCCTCAACTTCTCATTCCCCCACGGCTCCTCCTTCAACGAAGTCGGCTCCCCAAACGGCTCACAACTCCTCCGCCCACTCATCGGCCCCGGACTCGGCAACTCCACCCCCTTCGCCGCATACGCCCTTGCCGCCTTCCCCCCCACATTCGCACCCCCCTGTCCCCTCTCAACCCCCTCTCTACTCCCCATCCCCTTTTCGCTCCCCCCCGAGATCCCTGCGGTCCCGCCGGCCGCGCCCGTGGCTTCGGCGCTCGCTTGCAGGGCTTTTAGAAGGGTGATGGTGGAGTCGGGGGTTAGGTCTTCGTAGTAGTCATCGTTGATTTGGAGCATGGGGGCATTGACGCAGGCGCCGAGGCATTCGACTTCGGAGAAGGTGAAGAGGTTGTCTGGGGTGGTGTGGCCCGGGTGGATGCCCAGGTGGGTGGTGATGGCTTCCATGATTTTATCGGAGCCGCAGCCGCCGAGTTGGCAGGGGGTCTGTGGTTGGATTTGGTGTTAGTTTTGGGGAATATGGGTGGGGAGGGAGGGGGATAGGGGAAGGAGGTGGTGAGAAAGGCGTACAGTTGTGCAGACTTGGACGTGGAAGCGGCCGACGGGGTCGCGGTTGTACATTGTGTAGAAGGTGGCGACTTCGTAGACGCGCATTGGCGGCATCTCTAGCACACGCGCTACCTCGTTCATGACGCTGATGCTCGTGAAGCCGTGCTGCCGCTGACCCAGATCGAGGAGGGGCATCACGGCGGCTTTTTTATATTGTGGGGGGTAGCGTTTTAGGATTTCGGCGATGAGTTTTTGGTTGATTGCGTTGAAGGAGAAGGGGATCGATGGGTTGTTGACGGGGGTATCGCGGTGCTGGTGGAGGGATGTTAGTGGAGGTGGTTGGGGGGGGATGGGGGGAACTGACGACTTGGAGGGCGTCGGATGAGAGGCGGGTGGTGGTGGTTAGGTGGCGGCATTGGGGGATGAGAGGGCATCGGGAGGGTTGAGCAAGGCGTCTGGATAGACGTGGGAGGAGTTTCGAAGCCATGGTGAGACGTTGCTGGGGTTAAAGTTGTCGGTGGATGTTCGATACCTCGCAGGTACTGACGATGTGGATATACGCTAACGCCGAATTGCGTTAGTGCCGGGAAGTATTGCAACTGCTGTCCGACTGTCTTTCACATCCGAGGGTCAGTAATCTGTTCAATTCATGTTCGATTGCACACGGATGCGTTACTGTACCCATCACGATATAACTGATCCGTGACTCAACCCACAATCACTATCAGAGCCCATCGTGAAGTGCACCAAGCCACTTGGTCCAGCTGACTGGATGGTAATCAATGCGTCGATCTGCTCATGGAATACCTCATGAAGTCCTCCTTCACCAAGATCGGCAATATTAAGCTCTTTCGGAGCCTGTATAAGTTATTTTTCTCTCAATTTGCTTTCATGATCTCTCTGAAATATATATATCTCATAACGTTTGTTGGATCTTTCAGACCCAGCATTCTTTCCCTTTTGCATCTCTTTCGTACTCCACTTATATATATGTGCCATATCTGGTGACGATGTAGGAGCCGTTCGTTTCTTGATTGAAAACGAGGCACCAGTTCTCTATATGACAACTTTCTTAATAACGCTTGAAAGTCTGGAATCTGGTCATTAGACCCGAGTATCAGAATTCACTCCGTATATTGAAACAATGCATCTTCGCTATCATTCAGAACCAGAAAAAAGGTGTAGGGTGGTATTATAATATTATAAAGCACCAAATGAGGCCAAAAAGGAGCAACCTATATATCAAATCTAACAACGAGTGACAGAACTACTTCGAAAATATCCTTTGTCAATATTAAAGGCATGTCGATGAAATAAAGTCTTCCGTGTCCTCATCGGAACATCTCTTTGCCTAGTAAATCAGTATAAGAAATTATATAACCGAAAATACTCTTTGAAATACACAATCGAAACAACCTGGAAAGGGCCAGGGTCGAAATCATATTTTACGTCGTCGATCTAGACGAGTGTACCAGGGTATACCCCTAGATGACCGCACCCTATTCAATCACTTAGATAAGAAGAGATCTGGAAACACAAGGCAGTACCTTCTTGGAGCAAGCAACAGTATTGGCCCAGAACAGGGAGCGTAATTTCCAGAGTACGTGATTGCTCTCCTTAGCGCGTCAGGCGTGCAAATCCGAAAGGGCTTCCCAATTTTCGTCCCTCTCTTTTTATCCTACAGAGTGGAATCGTCCTGCAACATGACAGTACGCCGTTCGTTCTCATTTACCCAGTCTGCGACTCAGCGTCACACAAGGTGACAGACCCTCCGACGTCAAGATCGCTGCGAGTTGAATCTTGGAAACGGCCATGCGAGAAGCTTCAGCGACACTCTACAACTAGCCATCACAGCTTCATTACATCATTGACAGCTCCAAACCTGCGGCGGTGCAACCAAAAACCTGTCTTCATATGACACATTTGCTGACAGGACCCTACGGGCAATGAAACGGGTTGCAATGACACCTCGCTTAGTGAACGAGAATTAGGGCTTACGAGGATCGAGGATGATGCGATATGACCCCCGTCGTAATGGCCGCTCCATTGCGTCGCGCTTGCTAATTCAAGATCACAACACACGACAAATCCTGCATACCCTTCACACCGTTGACATTGTTGATCTTCATCTTTCTGCTCCATCTTCTCTACCTATTCGAACCTGGAACAGACAGCGTTGCCAGCTCTTTCGTTGTTGCAGAAACCAACACCACAAAAGCACAGCATTACCAGCTCAGCCTTTACACCAACTACTAAAACCACCAATCCAACTGTTGCTGCTATCTACCAAACTTCCCTTCAACCATCTTACTTGATCTCCTTCACACAAAGCAAACATGTGCATGAAGTACCTCGTCGCCTACTGCTGCGGTCACTTCCGTTACCTGGACGCACTCCCCAGTGACCACTGCTCCATCAACCCCTGCACCAAAACCATCACCACCACGCTCCGATGTGAGCAGGTTTGCCACTCCTGCGCCGAGACCTTCCTCCTCCACGAGACTCGACGCACAAAGCTAGTAAACATCGTCCGAGCTGCCGGTCGACCAGTCAAGCCAATGTCGCCAGTCCACATGATGGAGTTCTACCACAACAACCTAAGTCATCACCAAGGAATCCTCTACATCATCTGGCGCTTCCACCGCATGTTCATCCGGGCGTTGGGGGAGCCGGCACCTTCGGATGCAGGCTTCTGGCGCACCTGCTGGGGTTGGAAGGGCTTAGGGGATGCGTGGAAGGCGATTGGCGGCGCTGGCGGGGTCGAAGATACTGCCGTCGACCGAAGCATCTGGAATTTCGTCAACATTCACTTGCATACCGAGTTCGATCCCGAGTGGCCGTGTGCTCTTATCGGGCACCCAAGGGACTCGGCCTGGCCGGTTGAGGAGAGAGGGTGGGGTTTTGAGGATGGGAGGGAGGAGCAGGAGGTCGTGTCTTGGGTGTTTGGGCAGTCAGCGGAGCAGAGCAAGTGGGAGAAGGCAAGTGAAGCCTTCTGGGAGGCGACTTAGGTGGGGGCCGGAAGGATTCGGTGGTTGTGGGTTTTCTTGTTGTTTTTAGGGGTAGTAGCAGGGGATGGAACCAAGGAAGATGTGTTTTGTTCGGATCCTACGTCTACACCTGCGATTTTTACGGTTTTTTCCTTGTTGTTTGCGAAGCTGGTACATCCCCTTCTAGCCCAAATGCCCCTTCCCCGTCACACCGCCCCTCTCCCCACAACTCCCCACTCCTGTCCTCCTCCACCTAATCACCCAACGCACCAACCCCCACATTACTACTCTCCAGGGTCACGTTCATAGAAGCAAAAGCGTTTACCTGGCGCTTTTCTTAGGAACAGCTGCGCGAATGCATGATCTGCCTCACAATTTGTATCTACGGGACTGGAGGCTAGATATTTTATTGGGGGTTTGAGTCTCCGTAGAGGGTGAAAGCCGGGGCTCGACTGTGGCGAGGGAGACATGGGTATTTAAAAGAGTGCAGGCGATCAAGGAGCTCGTTGGACAGAAGGAGAATGGAGAAACCAAAAACCCCCATCGACGCTATTAAAGCGTTACCAACCTCCTACTATCCCCACCCGCTTTTCCACCGCCCCTTTCTAACCCCCCATTCCCCCAACCCCAAATCCCCAAAATCAACCCACCCTTCTCATCCCAACAGCATCACCGCAAGAAAAAACATCGCCGCTCTTAAACTCAGCGCTAGGTCTTTTGAGACCCGTCTGTGGTGTTGTTGTGCGGAAATTTTGGTTAAGGGGGAGGTGGGGGGGGGGCGGTGACGGGGGATTTGGTTGGGGGGTGGCGGTGTGAGACTTGGGGGGGGCAGAAGAGAGAAGTGGGAGTGGATGGAGAGAGGGGAATGAGAGTATTGTAGGTACCGGCGCCAGAAGTGTCTCTTAGCCCACATCTTTGAAAAATCCATTACATCTTTCTAAACATTTATGGTTACTTGTGCTCGGAAAGGTTTTGAAAAAAATCCATGCAGCGCTGAATGCGAGACAAATACGTTTTGTTTGTTTTTTCAATCTTTTCATACCCTTTTTTCACACAACCAAAAAAAAAAAGGCAATGGAGGTTTTTTTGGCATGGAGGTACCGTTGTACTGTACGAACAGGTCTTCCTGAAAGGAGAATTAATCGTCCGTCATGTGGTAGCCCCGTTTTGCCAAAATCTGGGTGAGATAAAAAGGGGGGGGGGGAAGGGTAGATGAGTATAGTTGAGAGTATCAGGCGATGCGTTGGGGTTCTGCGCTCTTTTCTCCCCCCCCTTTTCCCCGGACGCTTCACTGCCATTTCTCTGCGCTTCAGTCGCGCCCGTCTCCGCAACCTTGTTTCTTCGTTATTGATCGAGGAAGTATGTACTTTCGATGAGCAAATGTTTCTGTGGGAATAGTCTGTGGCGGGCTTTCGAGCGCACCTTTGATAATGCGTAAAGGATTTGAAAGCGAGCGGGAGGGGAGAAGGGAGTGAGAACGGTAGAGAATGTCATATTCTCATAGTCAATCGTTTCATCGTGTTTTCGGGGCAGGGGAAGTTTTGGTTTCTTCAGCACATTAGGCAGATGAACCTGTACTTCATTGTATTGACTATTTCGTCCTTCGACTGTGACATCCTTCCTCGGATATTCAAACCCCCTTCTTTCTTGGTTCCCTATTATCTTCTACCCTTGAAGTTCACTCCCCTTAATCTTCGGCTCCATCCTCTATTCCTAGAGCATACCCTCCTCGAACCCACTTAAGAACCCCCCTCCATGCCTCTCTATTTCCAAACGAACTTCCCTGGAATCTTCCTCCGGTTTCAAGGCTCCTCTCTCGGTTACCAAGTAGCGTTGCGGCTGTTCTCGGCGCCCGTTGCAGCTGCTGAGAAAGAGGGTTGCAGCTCTTTGGGGGTTTGTGACGACTGCTATATCTGACGTGGGAAATGCTGGCATGGGAGCCACAGCGGCCTGGGAGAGAATGTGCTGCATTGTTTAATTGTGTGCAGTGTCAAATGCTTCCTATTAGCGTCAAAATAGCCGCGCAAGGAGACGTTAAGGCTGAGCAGAACTTTGCCGATTTCTTGGTACGGCCTTCTCATAAAATTTTGCTTTATCCGGTTCAAGCTCTGACATTTCTATCGATATCAAAGCACTCATCTCCATAGCGGTCTTTCCTTCGACCAAGTTTATTTAGATCTTCCCAAGCTACCACATAGTGAGCGGAAGCCCATTCATCAACCTTTTGCTTCTTCACCTCGCCAGGGATCGCGTTGAATAGGGTGCCTAGCCTGTGGATCCATGAGAACACTCCCAATTAAATGCACGATGACAAACTCACATGAGAGCATCAGGTTGACACCCAACCTCAGCCTGAGCATTCTCGATCAAACCCATTGCCTCAGTCAGCAAGCCGTTACCAGCCAGTGCACCAATATACGCTGCGTAGATCTCTCGAGTGACCTCAATGTCGAACCGTCTGACCCTTCCCCAGATATCCCTAGCTTGTCTATCGCCGAAGGGCGCAACCTCGCACGCTTGGAATGCAATTTGGATGCTATTGTAAGTCGGGCCTTCCCTTGAGTGGACGATGTCTTCCCAGAAATCGAGGCTACGGCGCGGCTTTCTGCAAGCTGTGTGGGCCAGCATTAGGGCGTTGTAAAGTTTGGTGTTCGGCTCGATCTCGGAATCCAATTTGAGCATGTTGTGTACCGTCGCGAGTGACTCCCTATCAGCGGCCTCGGCGATACCTTCAAGACAGCTGACGTAGGTATCGACGTTTGGCCTTTCCTCTCTAGTCTGCTGCTGGCGCATGTGGCCGAAGACGTGGCAGGCCATATCGCTGCGCTTTCGCTCGAAGAATTCTTTCATAAGGTTGGTGCGAATGTCAATTTCTGTTTCGGTGAAAATTTGGCGGAGAATAGAGTAGGCATCCCAGGCTCGGGATGTGCTGTTGGAATGGTTTGAGATGAAGTCAACAAAGACGTTGCGGACTAAAGCGCGCTGCTCGATCTCATAGTGGAATGTGTGGGTGTTGAGGAGATCTATGAGGTCGTGCATTTCTCCGCGCTGGAGGTGAAGTCGGGATAGAGTAGACACTGTTTCTGGCTCGAAGCGCGCTTTTCGCTCGCTCAAATCCTCAACGAGACCCATTGTAGCATCGTAATCAAGGCGTTTGTCGTTACACAGAGCGACTATGAGTCTGTTGACAAGAGGAATATCGGCATCATCTGGTACCTCTTCCGCTCGTAGTCTACTATAAACAGCTCTCGCCCCATCTAGATCCCCGACTTTCATGCGGTACTCGAGCTGCAACAGATGCGTCTGCGCATTGGGTTGAAATCCCCATCTTTCGCCTAATACCACATATCTTTCGGCTGTGTAGGGGTCATCCAACGAATTCGCAAGCTCCACTAGTCCATTGATTGTCTCGATGTCCGGACGCACGGGTATTTCGTTCTCTTCATTTCTCCGGATCATGATCTTCATCATTCTTTCAATCTCGTCAACGCCTTTTCCCTTTGCAGCTGCCCATTGAAAGGTTATATTCCACGCTCGTTTATCAGGGTCTTTTGCTAGCATTGTTTTAAAGATCGGCTCACCCCACTCGAACTCGCCGTGGCGGATGCATAATTTCAAGACGAAAACGTCTGTGTGGAAGGTGGTTGCCCCATTGTTGGCAATAGGGTACATGTACCATTTCTTGGTGTTCTCTAGATCGCCCTTCTTGGCAAAGTAAACCACAATAGCTTGATGGTCTTTGGAATTGAATGCTACGTTATGTTTTTGCATGATCTCGATCGTTTTGACAAACTCCTCAGTGTTCCCCTCTCTAGCAAACCCTTTGAGCACTTGTGTCCATGCCAAGCGATTTGACTGCTCCAGATCGGTATGCCAGTATTGCTCGACGAGATCCCTTGCGTAGAGTGGATCTCCGTACTGCGAAGAAGCTTGTATGAACGATGTGAGATGCTTGCTCCAAGGCACTTTGGCATCTTCCACCTCTGGGGAGGTATCCCTCCGTTGTTTTGTTTCTTTGAACAAGGCCATTGAAAGCTCGTTGTGTGCGCTGTAGTCCCCATCTTTTGGGACGTTCTTTAATGCATTCATAGCCACCCTCAATTCCTCGCTTGAGAGTCCAAAACCATCCACTTCGGTATAGTTCTGTTGTAGGTATAGAAATGTATTCAAGGCATGCTCTGCCTGCATCACCTCCAGTGGCGTTGGGAAAGTTTGTCTATGGCGGAAGAAATCGATGAACGCTCGCGCCAGATCCGCAGGCGGCGGTGGCCTTGTTCTTTTCCGAAGCATCTCGTTGAGATCTAACATTCGCCCAAGGCCCGGATCCAGATCCACGGGTTTCTGCTCCCGTTGAGGCTTGCGCGAAAACCCCCAGAGGTTTCTCCTCGCCACAACGGGCATTTTCGCAACCCTGCGTGCATGCAAACACTGCTGCATTGGCGGCCGAAACCAACAGCTTGTCTCTGAGTAGAGCTCATTGTATAGTATCCGCCGAAACACATGGCGCGTCAATTGAGTCTTTATCGTAGAGGACATGGGGTTATCTAGATGTCGACAGAGATAGCTAAAAGTAGATATTAGCACTGTCGAATGCTTGGGGACGCCGTAGAAGCTCACGGTGGGTCATGAATGTTGCATTATTAAATCATCCATGAGGTACAATGCCAAGGTCCAGTATATACATGAAGAGAATTGAGGGGTGTATGTATATAGACAGGATCAGCTCGAGTGCATATCTCCAACCGGGGCGGAAATAAGCGCGCGATGCACATCTTTCGCTCAGTTGTTCCCACGGCTACTATCCATTAACCTGGGCTCTCTTCGGTTATATACATCATTTTGGTGAGCGAAACGATAAGTACGTTGGCTTATCTTCATGTTAAATTCTATTCCTGCCATGAAGGCATTTCTATGGCTACTTAGCTACCAACTTGCAAATCCGCTCAATTACAGGCATCAAGGCCAATGTTCTTCGATAGCACATAAAGCCAGAAAGCCAAATCGGCAAAGCTAATGCGGTATCTTCGTGAAGTGGACTTGAAAGTCTGGTAACTCATGTTCGTGTAGATGCGGCTACAGAAAGATGGATTTTCGAGACGTGGTCGCGCCGCTGCGTTATATCCGAGTATCTGGATCTTCTTCACAGCTCACGGCGGAATAGAGTGAGTGTTACTCATTACGCATCAGACATGCGTGAGACTGGTCAGTCGAATCCGTTGATATGGCACCTCTAAGGCTTCTTCGAAGAAGAAAAAAAAGATCGTACGCCGCCGATGCAGAAGCTAAAAAGCTGAAGTAGAAACTCTGTAAGTCGTAAATTCGTGATTCGAAAAGTCCAGGCACCTCGCAAATGCGAATACTATTCCTGGACCGTTCGGGTTTCCTTCCATCCAGGCCCCTGTATCTCTTAGCCAAGAGGTCAGCACCTGTTTATCCATGAAACGCCAATTCGCCGGGCCTGCAAGGAACCCTAACGGCCAAAGTAGAAATCTTTAAATGTGAGTCCAATTCGGCTCATGAGCCAAAGCTGACTAAACATCAATCATCTCAGCATCGTCCGCCAGAACTTCGTCCGCCGGTCCCCAATTTCCCTCGTAGATGGTAGCACCAGCTCGTCTCCTTACTTCCGCCCATTGTACACCTGCTGTTCGAAGAATCTGGTCCACGACTGGACGATCTGATGCCCGAGGAGAGATCATCCAGCGAACTATACCGTCAAGAGCCTCTTGGTTTTTCGCGTCGATCATGAAGGCCGGCGGCTCCGCAAGTTCGCCACTACGCCGAAGCTGAAAATGGCTCTTCTTTTGTCCCTCCCGTCGGCGACGAAGGAAGTTCGGCGAACCAAAATCTTCGCCGCCGGAGTCCGATCCGTAGAATTCTTCTAGTGATTCCTTATCTGAAAGTGGCTTGCCAGACGAATCTCGGAAGATCTTGCTGTCTTCCGAACTCCACGTTAAGCTCGGAACATCACTCATGTCGCCTGTCCTCAATCGCTGCCAAGAGGCCCCATTGTCTGGCAGCATTACGTTGCCAGCAATCTCAAGCATGATCAAGCCAAGAGCAAAAATATCAGCTGGCTTGTCAAACTGACCCATCAGAATTTCTGGTCCAATGTATTCGCGATCGCCTTCTCCGTCTATTCCAGGCTGAGCTGGCCAGTTGACTGCCATACCAAAATCCCCGATCTTCAAGACACCCTCGAATGTAATCAAAACGTTAGCAGGCTTGAGATCCAGGTGGATGAAGCCCAAATCATGAATATGTTTGAGACCCTATCAATTAGTTCAGCAAAGTACCACAGATGCTACAACAAGGACTTACGAGGGAAAGCTCTAGCATAATTTTCCAGATCCTGAAGTCATCAAGCCGTGCAGAGTGCCCAACCTTATCTAGAAACGTCTTTAGAGTACCCTCCTCACAGAACTCGGTTTGGATGTACAGATGGTTATTGTCCTCCCAGCTGTCGAAAAGATTCACAGTATGGTCGGCCTGTCCCAACTCTCTTAGTATTGCAACTTCTTGGAGCTTACGCTGCCGGTCTTTCGGCCCAATGTAGGGGTGGCGGGATTTCTTGACAGCCCAGACTCGATCTGGAAGTGGCGTTTTTGGTGAAGTACGCTTCGTCGGAAGCGCAAAGTAATTGCCAGTATTCTTGTCTTCTTGAGCTCTCGTCACGCGATAAACGCTGGAGAATTCCCCCGTGCCAATCACTTCCACTCCGTCAAATCTGCATGTCAGGCTCAGATCTACCTCAACTGGAGCAATGTGAGCCGATAAGTTGATACTCGACCTGCTCTTTCCAAATGGCAAGAAAGACTCTCTGGAGGTAGTAGGCGTCGCGGGAACAAATGATGAAGCAGTGGGACTACTAATCACATCCTCCATCGGCCGAGCTGTGTGCAAGTCCCCATGTCCTGAGATCGACAAATTGCTAGGGTCCGGGGGAAAGACATGTTCCCGAGGCGTGTGCGGTGACATCCGGTTGTAAAGGTCGTTAACCGGACTTGCTGGAAAAAGAGGACTTCTTTTAGTTTTTGACTTTCCTATATGCAGAGAGGGGGCTGTATGAAAAGGTTTGAGAGGTGCTGGAGACTTGAAGTTTCGTAATAAACGAGAATGAGTCAAAGAACGGGACACCGACGAAAGGCTTCTGAATCTTAAGGCAGCTGATGGAGATTCGTCCATCAAACTGTCGCTGTCTTCATCGACGCTTCCAGACGGTGTCCCAATAGGAATCAACTTACAACTTTGCTCTTGTTCAGACGACTGAAGTCTCTCATTGGGCGAAGCGCTGCAAGCATGGCTTCCAGCCTCTTGCTTCAACGTACTACGTTCAACGTGTCTGGGTTGCGCAGAGCCCGTCCCAAGGGCTTGCTTCGTTGGGGTCGGAGGCAACTCAAAATCAACACTGGATTGACTATCTCCTTTACCATGCATAGAATATCCTTGGTTCTCAGCGTCAACGCTAAGAAAGCTTCCGCGCCGGTCAATGCTACCGTGTGCAAAGTTACTGCCAAATACACTGACACCCTTCCCAAATGTTCCAGGCGCAGGACGAGTTGCATGTGCGCTGAAAGGGGTCGAAGGTGTTCCAAATGAATGTCTGACATGACGAGTTTTGCTGATTGCAATTTCAGGTGCCGCTGCGGGAGTAGCTGTCCCGATCATACTATGCCGTTTGCAGGGTGTATCTGGCATCTGGTCGGTACTGCTGCGGAAATCGGATTGCGTGTCATCCATGTTCCTATTGCGTTTCGAGATCAATCCTGTCGACATGAACGCCGCAGGTAGAGGCTTCGTTAGCTTATAGTTCTCAGGAGTTGCAAAGCATGTCTCCGTAGATCCCTGAGTAGATGTATTGTTAGAGACAACCTCGCATGATACTGGCCTCGCGCTACCTAACGGCATCGACTTGGAAAAGTCGACCATAGTCCTTCGGTGTTCTGGTTGACGGATCGGGATATGCGTTGGCGAGTCTTCCGCCATGCTTGAATTAGAAGAGGACTGCGTTAAAGTCCGAGACAGAGGATGTCGAGGGGGTTGAGCTTGGTTTCCGGAGCCCTGAGGCTTAGCACTGTGTTGGGATATTGGATGCGCAGAAGCATTCGGAAGGCTACCTTGAGATGAAAAAGGGCTGTCCCGTGTCATGGATGGCAAGAAGTTGTCGAGCGACATTCGGAATCGGCTTTTGGGCACACCTTGCCCAGGGGTAGCAAATTCAGAAGCAATGTCAACGTTGGGTTTGGTCCGCGCAAAACTTGGCTTCTCGTGCCGTTGCTGTAGCGTTGTCTTACGCAAAGAGGAGGTACGTCTCGGCATTGGAGATTGAACACTGGAGTATTCAGAAGGTGTAATATCCATCCTGGATCCGTCGTAATGGCCTTCGAGCTCAGCTTCATGGTCAAAAATGTTGAAATCTGGGCTGAATATGCCGCCATGCAAACTTCTTCTCTTGGCTGACGGGCTTCCAAGACTCGCTTGATCTAAGTTCATGATCCCATCACTTCGCTTAAGAGGACTGGATTTGGCAGTAGAGCCCCCGAAGCTCGCAGTCCCTCTCTCGACCCTTGCGAGCGCGCGATGCGGCGCAAATGTTAACTCAGGCTTTTGACTCCCAACTGACCTGAATTTGCTCTCTGAAACGTTTTTCCTGACTGGGCTGATACTCCGATCGACCCTGTTTTCAACATCGTCGCTCGATCCTCCAGACGACCGAGGCGTAGCATTTCCGTGATCACTGGAGTCACTAAGGGTTCTCTTACTCGGACTTCGCTGGCGCTGGGAGCTCCTTGACCTTGAACCCATGCGCATTGGACTCAATTTCCGTGCGACCGCGCGATTCTGCCTCGCGCTTGGTGGATAGGGAATCGCTAGCGGAGAAGGTGGCGCAAGAGGTGAGTAAGATAGTAGGGTCTCTGACACCGATCTATTCGAAGGCGAAACGTGAGGGGGCGAAAGAGGTGAGCTGGGTGATGGGGATGTTGACTTGGAGGTTATTAATCGAAATGTCGGACCTTTCGAGGGAGACCGAGAGAGTGAGCGCCGAAGCTGCCTGAAAGCTGAACTGGGATCAACATGATGGATATGAGTTGGAGACGGGAAGTGCAAAGTCCCGCCTGCATCGCTACACGGGGAGTATGTCGCAACCATGAAGACGTTCGGCAAAGGCCACCAGCACTTCTAAACAAGTTGTTCTTTGTCCAACGTAGTGCGATAGAATGCTTCGAATGGAAGGAATTTTCGTTGATGTGTTTGTTTACGAGGATATCGTAATCGTAGCAGATGCGAGGATGTCGTCAGTGATCGGAGCTTGCGGTTTCCGACGTGAATGTGTTTGTCCAGCACATGCGAAACAGTAGGAAATGGGTCGATTGGAATGTTGCCAAGAGATGAAATGGATTCTGTGCGTCAAGTGATTCGTCCCCAGTACAACTTCACTCTTCCTTCTACCCCATCTACCCTCTGCACCCCGGATACGACGGCTCGCCGCTACCGTGGTGTACTGTAAAGCTACCACAGGATGATTATTGAAAGGGTGGCGGTTGTAGTAAGATGTGATGCGATCGAGGATATTCGATTGGTGGTCAGGCTGCAAGTGGAGGATGTATCTTTTACGATTTCAGAGTTGGTAGGGACTGGCAAATGAATGCAAGAGGGCCTTTGATATATGGTAACGGAGTATGTCGTCGGTGGATTGTTGTTGTTGTTGATGGACGTGGTGTTAGAAATGATGAAAGCTGTCCGTGTGTCGAATGACCACGCGTTGTAGTAAACAAGCACGCAAATTCAGGGTCCTACGGGTGTGGCAAGCTAAGACTAACCCTGCAAGATCGAGTACAGTCGGGCAATCACACACTTGGGGCTCGCTTTACATAATCATCGGGGGCATCAAGCGCGTGCGGCGTGGCATTGAGTTCAGTGCTTCGGCTCCATAAACTACTTTACCTTATATTGGTTTGTTCCACCAATCATCTCGGACTGCTGACGACATAGGGGAAAGCATAATGTCTGTACTGCGTACTGATCTCACATCGAGTAAAAGGAAGGTCCAAGGGGCTCGAGACACTTCGGTGGCATGTGTTTACTTTGCTGAAGCCTTGTCTGCCATCTTGATCCTTGATCCTGCCTAACACGGCTGCTACACCCTAAGAGCTGGATTCAAGATAATGAGTCGGAGCCAATACTGGATCTCCAGGCTACGTGCGGTAGTAGAAGTCGGATCTATAGCAGCCGCAGCCGATAGGGAACCTGAGGACACGTCAGACCAGAACATTGACATGATATGCATCTGCATATCAAAAGAGTCAGCCGGCGAGCCTACCAGGATGAGCTGTGTCTAGTTCGCGGCAGAAGTTCTTACAGATAGATTTAGGCTCTTTAGTACTCCCTCTGTCGAACCAAAGACCTTCGTCCGTGTGGCTTGCTTGCCTGTACATCGTTCTCAGGGACTTCTGAGTCTTCACAGAAGAGGTAGCCTTGATGGTTGCAGATGCCATTAACATGAACTATGCGCTGAAGGTTGAAGTCCATGCTGGGGTATCTATATCACGGAAATGTCTGACGGTTCTAGTTCAAGAATTATATTGCAGGAACAGAGAAATCAGGTACTCTGGTTCGATTGTCGATAATCTTTCAAATAGGATATGCAGCTGAAGACCACTGCTCCGACTGAGATGCTTATCTTTGATAGATACTGTTGATTGAGCTCACCTATCCATCCTGAGATGTCCATATTGTATTATAAAACATCTAGAATACTACTACCTCATGCTGCTTCAATCTGAAATCAACTTTGTACGGTGTACAGATTGTAATCACGTGACAGGGCTGACGCTAGTGTGAGGTTCTGCCAATGGAAGGTTCCTGGTTTTTCGGCACTGTACTCCGTACCTCTAAAGGGCCTACCTCCGTAATTTATGTATTCCCTCCCTCCGGGTCACCAGACACGCCGGACGGACTCTTCGACCCGACAACATGCACCATGCCGCCCACTGCATACTGCAATCACAGCGATTCTCTCGTTCCACTGCTGAAGGAACACCATGAGATATGATGTTCTTGGATTGCTACGTGGATCGACTTCATCACAGTGAGTGACTGATTACTAAGGTACTCCATCGAAAAGCTGCAGACTGCAGTCATCCACCTTAGCGGCCCTCTTTCTCCAATCAGAACGCCAGGCAGCCACAGGACTTATACCGCAGTCACACTACGTCAGGTACCAACCTGGTTTATCATTACCAATACTGACGTGGTCCTGTAACAAATGTCAAGTCAAGCTGGGGACCATGGCTTTACCTTCTGGGGAAATGGCTGACACTTCCAGTGGAGACAACCTAGCAAAGATAGAGCCGGCCGAAGCGGATGATGGAGTCGAAGCAGGCAGACGTGACACTCAACACTCATCAGTCTCTCCCCCACCGCTGATGCGAGCATCCACCACTCCCCGCTTTTCAAATCCTTCGTCGACGTTGAGCTCTCCAAAACCGTCCCGCGAAGCCTCGCCCATCCGACCTCCGCTGAAGCCAGGAATCTCAGAAGGTTCCAAGGGATTGAGATCACGGAAGAATAGTACTGACATGAGCCTGAGCCCAACCCGTTCTTCTGGTGCATCACAAATACCCACCGTCCCATCCGCAGCAGCGGTACAGAGAGCACTTTCAGTGGCCGGTACGCCACAACTGCAACCATCTGCAAGCTCGGAATCACCTATTGACGTGCCGAAACCTCAAAGACCCAATAAGGCATCAAGTGGCAGCAGTGGCCAATCAGGATTAAACGCGTCACGGGTGAAGTCCCCTCCGCCGACAGCTGTTAGCAAATCGTCGATTACAACGCTTCGCAAAACAGAACAAGCATCCTCTACGCCAAGCATAGTATTAGAAAGACCAACGCCAACCGCTTCTTCAAGTACGCAGACAGAGGGCGATGCAGAAGACATTATAGCCCGGCAAGGGATGCGCACACCAAACAGGGGAATCAGCGCAAGCGGCTCTACGCTCGAGACCGTCCGAGAGAGTAGCGTTCCCGCGACGCCTGCTATCGGGACAGGTTGGGCACAGGCTGAGCGAAACCGAGGATCGGATCGACCAGAACGGATTGATGAGAATCCCACGGGAGATGCTCTGGGGGAGGATGCACAACCGAAACCCGAAAGTGGTAGTGAGAGTGGTGGTAATAAAAGCGCTGGAGCCCGCAATGAACACAAGGGCCCAAAGAAGGCAGCAACCACCAACAGCTCTGCAAAGCCTCAAATCATGCATACTAAACGGTCTTCCACGCAGCTTCATCCTGCCAAGGGCAAGACCGGAAGTGAAAGCACCGTCAAGAACATGACCGTCGAAACCGAAACCGTAAGCTCGATACCACAGGTTGCTCTCGGTGGTGGGGCTGGTGAACGCAGCGTGCCTAGTAGGACGGATACAGGAGGAAGCGTACGTCTCAAACCAAGTATTGAGACGATCCGGCCGAAGAAGGAGAAGAAGAAGGTGGTGCGGAAAGCACCTTCGATCAATTCTGGCACTGGTGGGTTTCAATCTAGACGTTTTCATCATCATCATATACATGCTCGGCCTCCATCTCCTACCATTTCGTTATCTATTAGCTCCCCTGATTTTGCGAGTGGCTTTGCTATGGGCTACAGTAAGGCTGAGTCCAACTTGCGCAATAGCAATGCGAAGGACAAGCTCACGCAAAGCAATCTGGGCCAGAGCCCGCCCACTCCAAGTAGTCCATCAAGTTCAACACTAACAAAATTCCGAGTGCGTACAGCCTCCTCTAAAGCAGATATTTTCGAAGCCAAAGTGGCTAGCGCTCTTGATCAGACCAACTCTTCGGACTCAGACGAGACTTTTGTTTACGAGTCCAATCCTCCTGAGCCATTTTCGGCACGGCCTCACCGCTTCCACTCGCGAACGCCAAGTGCAACATCCATGGCAAGTCAGATAGATCCTTACGGTAACAGAGCTAGGCAAGAAGGGCACCATAGCATTGCCGGCAAGAAAAGCATGAAGTTTACTAACAATCCATACACTGCAATCGACCCTAGCGAGGAAGGAACAGTTCGTGGGCCTAACCATAGCCGGCGGACCACTGGTGGAAATTCAACACACCACCACATTGGACGGCATGGACGAGGTGGTCACACCTCCCTTTTTGACCAAGAATCTCCTTTCCCTGGAGCTGCCAAGCCTTTACGTTCCGCAGCGAGCAACGTTGCTCAGCTAAATTCTCAACCATCGAGTCCTCGAAGCCCTCATGTTCTACGGGTTCCTGGAAGTGGTAAGAAACCCAAGGAGCCTTTGGTATACGACCTCGAAGGCGAAGGCGCTGATGATGAGCGGACTCCTCTCATCGGATCAACTCGGTCGGGACGGAACCGCATTCGCCGTCCACTATCTGGGAGTTCAAGGCGTAGCTACACAACGGAAAAGGAGCATCGCTGCTGCCGGCGAGTCACTGCTTACGTTTCGCTAGGGACTCTCCTGGCGCTACTCGTAGCTGCGGTTGTGGCTGTCCTGATACTGTGTTCGCAGCCATTGCGGAACGTTTACGTCAAGGACATTCAGAATGTGCTCGCTTCCGAGCAAGAGATGATGCTCGACCTCCACGTCCATGCCACGAATCCGAACCTGTTAGCAGTCCAAGTCACCGCACTCGACGTCTACATATTTGCCAAAAGCAAGCACGTAGGCACCGGTCAGGCCTGGCGAGATCAGCATCTGCATCACCCCGGATCCCCCCATCAATCGCGATCCGAACCCGCCCCGTACAAGACCCACCCCCAGAAATCAAGACCCACCCGCAAGACGTACGAAGATCCGAACTTCCATACAACCGACGACCCCATCGACGACCCCCTCCCGGACCCAGGAACAGACTCCCAAACCATGCTCCTCGGCCGCATCTTCGAATTCGACTCCCCCCTTATATTTGAGCCCTCCCCCTTCCGCAGGCACTCACAGTCTTCCATTGGGGAAGTCCGTCTGGCTAAACCAGGCAACAGTACAGAGGAAGGTGGAAGCGACAGATGGGAAAAGGTGCTGCTGTATGACTTTGAACTGAAAGTCAATGGCTACATGAGGTATACCTCTCCGTTGGGCACGAAGACGCGGAGTGCGAAAATTGTCGGCAGTGTTATTGTGCATCCCGAGGACGGCGTGGATAGAACGGGCGGCATGGCCATTTCGAAACCCAGAATATCGGACGCCGCCGGGAGGAATGCTCTACCCGACGGGTTCCGCGGAGCTCAGCGGGACGTGAAGGTTCGGTTCGTTGCTTGAGTTGTGTGAGAGCATGGCATGGGTCATTGTGCTATTCTTTATGACGTCCTAACGACATTACGAATTCCATTTTTTCATGTATTCCCAAAGCATGCGGCGGAGTTTTCCTTAGCTTTTCCTACGAGGGAAACGCATGTTGGAATACCCCTGTTGGGATAATACGTGCTTTTGGAATGGGGCAGCGTAGAGTTTGGGAATGGAGAGTTGGGAGGGAAGAGCGAGAGTGGAGATATACCCTGTACGAGGCTACCTGTATTACTTGGGCTACTAGAATGTATGTTAGGCAATTGACAGATATCCATTGGATTACACATGCTGCACTGTGGCTGGGGTGTAGTGCCTGGGTGGGTAGGTGGGTGGGTGGGTGTAGTATCCCCAAAGCACTAGGTGCGGAGTGGTGACTGTATGCTTTCAATCACAGCAACCATGACTCTAAAACGCGGTAAAAACCTCGATCTTGAAGATCTTGCTTGAGAGGTCGGGTTATAGAAGGGGGGGGGGAGCGTAAAGATTGTTGTGAACCCGAAGACCTCTCTCTGCGTTACGGTAATAGTGGCTACGATGCTGGATTAGTATACGGGCCGGAAATGTGAGTCAACGCTTGTAGGAACTGGTGTGTTATTAATATCCAGGCTTTCATCTCTAAGGTAGGTTAGGCTCGTAGCCTTTTCTATATACATACACCATTGCCTTGAGCCCTCATATACATAGATCCACATCCCAGAAATGCAACTGCACAAATCCACTTCAGTAATACGATATACTAGGGCCTGAGGTACTGCGAGTGCTTGGAGTGAACACCCCCTCCCAACCATATTGTGGTTCCTCGTTGGTTTCAGCCAGGGCCGAGCTGAGGTTCTTGCTTTGCTTTGCAAAAGATATTTCGGGTTGGGGGTCGTTCTTGACGAATTTAGCGGGGAAGTCCAGCTCAACTGTACCATTGGCGAGTGCAATGACTGTGCAGGGTTTTGACGTGTTTTTGAACAAAGTTCGACTTCTGAGGACGCTTTCATGGGGAGACTGGACCGTGTGATCTTCGGCGGTGAAGGATAAGCTGGTTTTATAAGCTGCTTCGCTGATCCCGATCAAGTTCACTTCTCTGTTGGGAATAACCTAAATGCGACTTTCCGCGTTGAGCTGAAAGATAGATACATCATCGATAGGTGCTATGAGTGAACGGTTTCAATTTGCGTTAGGAATCATAACAGGTCGAAGTCGTCTAATTTATCCCGATACTTCAGGACATTCCTCTTCACCTTACTCGAGTCCACCCAGGTCACGAAATCTTCCATGTTCCTCGTTACTAGAAAGGCGCCGTCCGTAACGACTTCCGGACCCACACGGACATGACCCTGCTCTATGAACTTCAAGGCGCTCTGGACTGTATCCGCCATGCCCAGTCTCGTCATTACAACGCCAAGTCTTCTTCGTGCCAGCCGGCTGACGCTGAGCTTACGCTCTACTTCACTGAGTTTGGAGGCTTGAGAGAGAATGCCCATGTCGTAGAGCTTTTCCAGCAGAAGGTTTTCATGCTTGTGGCGGAAGGGGGAGGTTGGTGGAAGGAAGGAGAGGAGGTGAGCGAGTTGTCTGTTCAACGAACAGCGTTTTAGCGGGCTGGGTTGATGGGAAGATAAGAATGTTTGGGGGAGTAGAATGGGATGGAAGGTACCGTAGCGAACCGCATATACGGTTATATTTGCTATAGTCGGCAGGGTTCTGGATAGCATAGCGGCGAAGGATGGAGGCGGTGCGGTGGTTGGTGTCGGACTTATAGGTCGTAAAGTCGACCTTACGAAGAAGCCTGCGAAGTGGTGGGGTTTAGTATATCGTACAGAAGCGTCATGATCGATTGTGGAGAAGGGACGACTTACTTTTGCTCATGATGTTTGAGCTTGCGAACCATAGTGATCAGGTGGTGGGGAAGAAATTGCAGGAACGCGGAGACCGAGGTGATGATTGGAGCTGCAAGAAGTGGTTCTAGAGCAAGAATAGGACAGATCAACGGCCTGGACAAACGCGAAATTAATGATTTGACAAATTAGAGAGACGGTGCTTGGTTTGCTATCTTAGTGGGTTAAACTTTCACTGCCGCGCGTTTATCCATGTAGCCGCTTGGATTATTCTTCAATATCTAACGTAGGCAACAGGAGACCTCACTGACCATCCACATTATACATAAGAATGGGCTTGAACACAATGACAAAAGTGCATCTCGCGCTGCCGAATTTACAATGTATCTATAAGCGGCAAGCGAGTTCTGTTGCAGCTGCTCTAGGTATGACTTAGTTTAACCCCCTTAACTCTACGCTCATGCTGATATCCATCATAGCCAGTCTCGATCGAATCGAGAGGCAGCAACCGCGAACCCAGCCTCTAGCAGAAAAATTCGCCGCTCCTCAACCTGTCAGGAACTCCAAGACCCACGATTTTGCGAAAAGACTGGCCCAAGAGATGGGTAGGAATAGACCATTGAGCCCCCATGAAAGAATAGAAAACAGGCGCAAGGCAGTGGAGTCTTTGGACAAAAAGGGCCGTGCAAGAGACCTGGAGAAACTGCAGATCAGGAGGTGGAAGGCTGGGGATTTATATGCACCGCATGATCTGAGCCCAGTCGAGATGCAGAAGTGGAGGAAGAGGCATAAGTCGAATACGGACGTGTTTGACGCTTTAGCTATAAACCCGCTGCACGAGTACAAGGTATGTGTCTTTCGCGTTATAGTGGTAGAAACTATGTTCCTAATGCAAGTATTATATAGAACTTTTCTATCATGACCGAGTACATGACTACTATGGGCAGGATAAAGCACTCCAATGAGACCGGATTGCGGGCAGTAAACCAGCGGCGCATAGCAAAGGCTATTCGGCGAGCTATTGGTATGGGACTCATGCCAAGTGTGCACAAGCATCCGGAAATTTTAGAAGCTGAGGCGAAAGCTCGCGACAGTAAAAGGTTTAACGCATATTAATGCGCCTGTTGTCACATCCTGTCGGCCAATCTCAAGCTACGTGTGCGCCACAGATTGGAGGGGAATTCTGACAGTATTGATGTTGACGTACGCTCGGCGATGGGCATCTAAGTCTAGTTATGCTCGCAAGCTCTTAGTTCCACCCTGTTACAGCAACTTAGCAAAAGTGCGAGCCATTGAGGCTCTCTCGACCAGACCAGTTCCGGGACCTGATTTCAATCAATGCAGCGGCCCGTGCGGGAAGTACAGAGGATTTCACGAGGCTTCCTGGGCATAGATCGGCGAACAATGACACTCCAAATAGGACGCAGCGTTGGCACTACTCCATGGCGTTACTTCATAGCGTTCCCTGACCGCGCGGACATCTATCTTCATAGCGGGTCGCTTGTGAAAGCTTCTAGTGGATAAGACGCTCTTGTACATAATCAAATACCTCTCATATATAGTCGGCTGTCCACACAAACATCCTCCCTGCTCACATATCCATGTGGACCAAGAATCCTTGTCGCCAACTCTCCGGCTCATCGCTCACCCTACCAGAAAACCCTCGCACCAACATTCCATGACACCGCAGCCACGCCCAGACGTCAACAAGCCAGACCATTAGCCACCCACGCATCCACCCGCCTTTCCACCCCCTAGCCCCCATACCAACCTACCAGAAACTCTACTTCCCTCCCACCAGCAAGCCAAATCCCCCCCCTGGATCCCCTCAAATCCACCGCACCCGCTATATCTCCCCCCCCCTCTTTCCCTCCCTCTCATATCCAGCACATCCCATCCAAACCTACATACCTTACCTACCTACCCTCGCTCCGAGTTCACTATCCCGAAACCACCTAACCTTGCTCTTTTCCACGGTCTTGAAGCTTGGAAAAGGTAAGGAGATAGGGGTGGAAGCTAGAGGTGATGGTTACGTGGTTTTGTTTGATTTTGGGGATGTTTGTGAGGGCGGTGGTGGGTACTGGAAGGTTGGGGGAGGGGTGGGCAATGGCGGGGAATGTGGAGTTGGCGATCTAGTTCTGTGGGTAGTCGACTTGGTCATATGGAAACAAAAATCGAAAGGATTAAAAGCTCATAAATCTTTAACTCGTCTACCTCACCGCTCCGTAGCCTTACGCACCCACACCCTCTATAATACACCCTCAACCCTCCACCGCTTCACCGCCGCATCCCCGCCCACACTCACCACCACCTTTCCCCCGACTCCCCACGCTACCCCATTCACACCCTCCTTATGCGCCCCTCCCACCTTAATCCTCTTCCCCGGGCTTTCAACGCTCCAAACGAAAATACTCGTGTCCAAACCGCTCGAAACGGCGAACTTGCCGCCATCATGCCACGCTATCGAGGTGACGCGGCCTGTGTGCGCGGACCACCGAGAGATGGATATCTCCCAGGTTTTACAATCGTAGACGGAGATTTTGCCGGAGGAAAAGCCGACGGCGAGGAGGGAAGAAGTGGGGGAGAAGGAGAGGGTGGTAATGAGGGAAGAGGGGTCGGGGATATGCGTAATGGGAGATAGGGAGGAGGAATAGATATGTAAAGTATTGTCGTCGGCGCCGACGGCGATGAGATCCTTGCTGGCGGCGATGGCGGTAGGGGAGAAGGATGTTGGGAGCTCTTTTTGCAATTGGCCAGATTTGAAAATCGAGATGCTCTTGTGGGTAGCCACGAGAGCGCAGCCATTTGCGGTTGCAACGCCCTTGGGTTGGCCGTCAGTTTTTGACGAGGAGCCCGTGAAGGTTTTGGCGTTGGGGTCGACCGAGCGAAGCGTGTCGTCCCAGCCGACGCTGTAGATTGTGCCTTCGGGGGAAGTAGCGATGCCAGAGACGTAGTTTGTGTGGGATTCGCCGTCCACGGTTTCGGCAAGGCCGCTTGAGGTCTCCCAGGAGCAGATACGGCCGTCACTGCTGCCGGTGAAAAGTGTTTGTGATTTGGCTGTGGAGCTACTGGCTGCGACAGAAGTGATATTCTTCTGATGGCCTTGGACAACTCTGTGGGGTTTTGGGGAGCCTCGAGAGAGATAGTTGAGATCCCCAGCGAGGTTCAAGCTGATGATGAGACCGTCGGATCTACCTGCCGGCCAGACTACGCCGACTTGATGATCTGGAACGCTGACTGAACCTTCTTCGCCCATCCGCCATGTTTGTGTGGCCTTGCCTGCTTCGGCATCCCAGATTTTGACGGTCTGATCTGCGCTTGAGGTGGCGAAGTGCTTTGAGTCGTTTGACCAAGAAACGCTGAAAATGCTTCCCTTATGTTCCCCCTCGCCTATCTGCCTTTTTGGTTCCCCAGTCTTCCCATCGTACAGCCAGATCTTCCGGTCCGCGCCTACGCTTACTATAGATGCGCCATCCGGACTAAAAGCTACACCGTAGATGTACCGGTCATGGTTCCTCGAGCTTGTATTGAACTTGAAGGGAACACCATGGAAAAACCCCAAACTTGTGTCATCACCCCCCGTAGCGGCTCGGATAGGCCTCTGCTGCCTTATCGATACGCTGTTAATTTGGGAGCTGTGCCCTGAGATTTCTCCTACAGTGTTTCCTGAGTCCGCCGTAATGCAGTGGCCTTTCTTCTCTTTTCCGTCGCCTACTGCAATGATTCGCTGAGAGTCCCCATCCCATGCTAGGTCGTTGATCCTTCCTCCTATGATTTGATATTCGCCTTTCGTAGCGCCTTCTCCCACGCAGTCCCAGACTCGGACAGTGCCCGAGACATCCCCGCTCGCTACATAGTAGCCTGAAGGTGAGAACCGAGCAACGGTGGTGGCCGTGGTATGTGCAGAATATTGTGTGCTAATGGCGGGGTTGTCAATCGATCGTAGAAAGACTGATTTGTTCGACTGCATAGACAATTACTCGATTGACTTCTCTAGATCTTTGCAGGTCGGCCTCTCACTCACAGCATAAGCTAGACGCTCGCCCTTTGGGTCCGAGGAGACCTGAGTGGGCTGTCCACGAGTGGTTGACGGGGAGGCAGCCCAGATCGCGTCTGGCACAGATCAGCATATTCACGGTGGTGTATGAGGGCACAGCAGACCAGCTTGGATAGACATGCGTGACGAGCTTTCACATTCTGCGCTTGGGTTGGGAAGTTATGGAGATACCGGGATGCGGATTGGGTTGAATATCAATCTCGCTAATTCTGTACCACTTCGATCTACAATATCCGTCTTCAATCAAGTCTCTGCAGTGGAAAAACTCAAACTCGTAGCCTAACGTAGATCGCTGAACAGACATCTGATACACTAGATAGATATCGACGAAGCATAGAGCTTGCGATAGGCAAAGCCATCGAGCCTTGTCTTCTGGAATTAATATGAATGTCCCGACAGGCTTGCTCGATCACCTAACAGTACGTAACATGTCCGAGCAGCGCTAAGCTCGAAGACGAGGACGTCAATAGAGGACCAAGTCCTTGATGTACCATTCCTTCATGCTCAAGACTTTGAGGGGCATTCGCTGGAACTAGATATCCGTGTAAAATTCATGAACGCTCTTCGAGTATTATCCCCGTATAAGGATGAACAGAAGCAGAATCAAGACCGTCATCTCCGTCAATGAACAACGAGTCGAAAAAATGTGACTAACAAACGACGTCAGCAGCTAGACATCTTCTCTGTCATTCTTCGCAACACCATAATTCCATTTCATGATACCTTGATCGCGGACTTGAGTCAAGCATTTTACGTTGATACCGTGAGATAAGCGCAGGGACTCACGCGGATTGATGACGAGCTATGTGAAATTTCCACCATGCAGTGTCTTAAGATGCTTTAAGTGGCATTTTCTAGTCAACCCAACCTGAATGGTCGAATGGGTCGTGGCACCTGTTAGAGCAGATCTTAGCTAACTGCAAAATCGAGGAAAGCTGATACTAGCAACCCTTTCAATTATAAGGGTGCAGAAGAAGGCGACAAGAGGACGAACAATAAATCAATGCAAAAGATAAAGGAGCAGTGGAAGGAGAGACCAGGAGCACACATTAGTTGAGTAGTTCCGTCCACACTTGGGTGCTACTTGGTGGGTTTCTAGATAGGTTGCTTACTATCTCCACCACTGATCAGCCATGTGTTGCTTAACGGTAAGACCTTCCGTTTCCATTTCTACATTAACAGATGAGATGACAGCAGTAAGCAGAGTAGGGACGTGGTTTCCTGCTATGGATCTTGTTGAGGCCAATGCGAAAGGACGACGAAAGAGGGATCAAATCCCGGGTAAGGGATTTCGTCCATCAATGAGGGTGTCCCACGAGTGGTCTGCGTCGTCAGTATCTTGGGGCTTAGCCCTCATGCATTCCGTTTCTAACCGCAAATGCCAGCGAAGCACGCGACCTTTTTCCGGATACGCTCTTACGCACGCTTTCATAGAATCTATCCATGTGCCAAGAACATCTAGCAGGCCGATGCGCCGTCCAAGGAGCCAACTCAACCTTGCTAGATCAAAGTCGTGGCCAATTACCACGTCAGAACGTCACACGATCTGACGTTTTGACGTTCTGATATTGTAATAATTCGATAAGGATGGATGATTTTTCCTCCTTGGGGAATCGTCTTCCGGTCATCGATAGTCATGTGTGAAGTTTATTTTGGGATACATTACTCGTCCTGTGGATATAAAATTGCAGAAAAGTCCCTGGATGGTAGAGTATTTTGTGTTTGTTGATAGCATTTGGCACAGTGAAATGGCGTCCTCCCTACCACTTCCAATCATTGATCTTACATCTTTGAAAGTGTTGCAGCCATCAAGCCATGACTTAGCGGTTCTGAGCAAACAGCTTGGCGATGTATTTGAGACAGTTGGTTTTGCTTATCTCGTCAACGCTCCCTTGAACTTTGGTCATGGACATGTTTTCGGTATGGCGGAGGAGTTCTTCGGAATGCCGAAAGAGGAGAAGTTGAAGCTAGCTAAAAAGTGCTTTCGAAAGGAGAATGAGAACACTTACCGCGGGTAGGCCGAATCTCTTTGTCAATCCAGTTCATCTTTATTGTACTCGAATCTGAAGCTATGTTCCGCGTTCTGTCAAGCTGGTCGAAGCCCTTGTACCAACCCTTTCGGTTCCCATATATTAGAAAGGTATTCAAAGCGAGGTGTGCCACTACGGGATTAACGTCCATCAACCTAGCTACTTCCCCACCCAGAGTGGTTTAGACAATTTCAAAGAAGGTTTCGAGATGGGCCCACCAGATTTAATCCCTCAACCTGCCAATTCCTTCGCAAAGATCAACCTTACAGAAGCCAACGTGTGGCCTGGTTGGTCTGCCAACTTCGCTTCTCGCTCGGGTGCCGAGGCACTCCATATGGAACTTCAAGCACTCTCAGTTCGCCTTCTCTCCCTTCTCGCTGTCTCTCTCAAGAAGGCACCTGACTACTTCACCTCCTATTCCAAGAATAGCCTCTCCACTCTTAGGTTCTTGCACTATCCTGCCATCACTCCACCAATCCCCCAGCAGGAGCTGTGCTGTACACCGCATACAGACTCGGGTATTCTGACTCTGCTGCACCAAGACTCCACTGGCGGACTCGAGGTTTTGAGTGCAGATGGTGAGTGGATCCGCGCTCCTTACGTTCCTGATAGCATTGTCGTCAATGTTGGGGATCTCATGACAAAGGTTTCTGGTGGGAAGTTCAAGGCAACATACCATCGTGTTAGGAGCTCGCCTGGAAGAGGGAGATACAGCGTTCCATTTTTCTTCGAACCTGGCTTTGACTGTGTTCTGACAAGTGTGGATGAGAAGGACAAAGAAGGAGTATACTATGGTCAGCACGTCCTGGAGAAGATGAAAGGGTGGATCGAGTTCCGGGATTTGGAGAAGGACGAAGGGACTATAGAAATGGTGGAAGAGATTGGAGAAGGCGTAGAATAGCTGGAGGGTAATCATAGCACTTGAGTTCAGAGTAGTCGTAACTGCATACATTCGACCAGAAGGTAGCAGAACGCTTTGATATTTGCTTGAATCCCAAAGCCAGTCGACTATGTTGCACAATCTTTTCTGTGATTATGTTGAGCCATTACGATTGGCGCTACCCTCCCGAAACGACCCTTGAACCATCCAAACACCCTTAAAGTTAGTGAAGAGAACTATTAAGGTACGTTCATATATCACAAGCAGGTGCGGACGTTCGGATGTTAGTTTTTGGCCATTGAAACAAGATATACCTGGTTTGTTTGTTTCTCACTGATTCGACGTAATAGTAATCCAGTTAAGATTGACACAACTTCAATGAACCTTTTCTACTCTCGACGTTTCAAATCCTTTCTGGAAACCAGGGATGGAATGAACTTCTCATGTCTTCATCTTGTAAAACAGACACGCAAGGATGCTGAAACTGCTTTCGCAATGAATTTGGAGTGAACTTTACGGCACCAGATTCTCCATTTCTGATCGAACCACGTCCTGATTATTGCCAATTTTGTTGTGTTGTCCCTCTAATGTCACCAACCTCATAGACGTACTCAGGAGCGAAATACTTAAGCGGTCCGACTACAAAGTTGCATATGATCTGAAGGGTGCCGTTTTGATCAAGATCGCAAATATAGTAGGTAGAAGACAGAAGAGTGAGAAAGACAGATGACCAGGCCTGGGAATGAAATTATTATGTCCAGGTGTACTTTAGTGAAGTGAAGTACCTTAGGTAGCATATGGAAGTGAGCAGTGAAGGGATGGATCAAGTAGGGCTCCAAAACACGACCCGAGGTGTCTTCACCTCATTTGTTAGCTTCAACCTCGTCTACATATATCCTCACCTCTGCCCATGACTTCCATCCTCACAACTCTCAACATTTACACTTGAGAGATATTTTTCTTCTCCCGTCCACCAAACTCACTTCAAGACGCACAAACTCAACAACCCATTAAGAAACAATCCAGACGAACACAATCACCAAGATGAAGGTTTTCACCATCTTGACCGCAATTAGCTCAATGGCTGTTGGGCTCCAGGTTGTCCTTGGGGTTCCTCTTGCTACCACTGATGGTAGGCCCAAGTACTTAGTCGTTCAACCATCTGAACCATGTTAATACTATCTTCTGCATTTACAGAGCGCTATGATCAGGGCGAATCAGTCACTCAGCGTGAAGTTCAGGACCACTGCAGGGAGGCACCTAATGGCCAGATCGAATGCAGCGAGAAGCGTGAGGCAACCAATTGGGCTCCCTGCTGGGATCCTGATAGAGGCGAGATCGAGTGCGAGAAGGTTGAACCCAAGAACAAGCGTGATGCCCAGGGCGACTGCTACAAGACCTCTGATGGCCAGATCCGATGTAACAAAAATAAACGTCAAGCTGGGACCGATTCCGGTAAGTCATTGTGATCCGGAGCTTTCTACGCTTTCCTTTTAGTATCTCCTCCATGTTTTCTCCAAATGTCTTTCTTCCTGTTCAATATTGGAACAATCCCTTTCCAGGCTTGATCTTCCGAGATATTTTGATTCATCTTTCCAACATATGATATAGTTCCTCCACCTGCACCTACCAATGCAGGGACAAGTAGCTCTTGTGCACAGTGGTACACTATTCGTGCACCAGATGATAGTGCCTGTACAAAAGCTCTTGCAGATGGCAACCTCGCCCTGTCAGACTTCAGAAGTCTCAACCCTTTCGTCAACGAAGCCTGCACCAATCTCTGGGTTGGATATGCTTATTGCATTAGGAGTAAGTATTCGGAGCTCCTCACTCTGCCGTCGTGAACTTACACTTCATAGAATCTATAAGCCCTCAAGCTTCAAGTCCGCCAATTGCAAGTCCACCAGCTGCAGATCCATCGGCTTCGATTCCACCGGCTGCAGAGCCACCGGCTGCAGGGCCACCAGCTTCGAGTCCACCGGCTACAGCCCCGCCAGCTTCGAGTCCACCGGCTACAGCCCCGCCAGCTTCGAGTCCACCGGCTGCAGCTCCATCCACTTCAGCTCTACCGGATCCAGATCCACCGGTTGCGAGTCCACTAGCTGCAACTTCATCGCCTTCCAGTCCACCAGATCCAAACACGCCAGGTTTCTCAACTTCATACGGTACAAGCACTTCCGGGACCATGCAGCTACCAGACCGGGTCACTCAACACTACTATACACCGACTTCCACTGCAACTCCTATACAATAAGAGGCAGCCCAGGCTTCCAATAACGAAAACATTCATGGATAATCTTGTTAAGCATTTTGTCGGGGAGAGTATTTCTTGTTGGAATAGAGCACAGATGTGGTATATTGGGTTTCCTGGCGTTTTAGTCTGTTGATCTCGTGGGTCTCTTCGGTTAGAGGATATATAACATATCTAGAGTCGAATTCCGTTATCAATCTTGTCGTTCCCAGCAAATCTCTTGGACAGTTTTCCTCGATCGTGCATATAAAACATTTGTGTCCAAACATCTTCTCTCTACAGTGCGAGCTCTTTCTTTCGATTTTTTGGATGTATATTCCACAGCTCTGTTATAAACTCTCTGAAAATCCCCTTCTTCCTTGTGTCGTCAGTCAGACATTGTTCCGATAAGATTTTCACTTATTCAACCCAAAACCACCTCAGCTGACTCTCGTCCTTCCCAGCTCTCAAAACCCTCACCCCCATCAAGCGTGACATCGACGTTTCCAACGCCGATACCATTGATACGCCAACCACCGACCTCCCAAACACGGAAACCGCTCCCAAGTGCGGCCGTTTCGACTTCAAGTAGGGCTGTTGCTCCCTCCACGCATCTCAATGCTAACGGTAGTGACGCAGCTGCAAGTAGGGCGTTGTTAATTCCTGCGGGCTGCCCGTGGGAATCTATTGGTGCGTCGATGCATGTGGATGTCTCCGTGCGCCTCACTAATTGCTATGTAGCCTTCTCCGCAGAACTGACATACGGCGGAGTGGTAGTGTGGTTTGGCTGTGCTTAGACCTTTTAGAACATATGATATTTAGCAGATGTGGCTGGCAAATGGAAGGCACAAAAATCCAGTGTCCCTTATTGAGGACTGTTGAAAGGCTCTTGCAGCTACGCTAGCAAATCAGAACTTCTGCTCATGGTATCTTCAATGGTGTCAACGTAATGAGAGTGCTTTTGAAATAGTTGAGAGTCCAACGAATCGTGGAATACATCTTAATACTGTTTCTTGGCTTGTTGAAAAAATTTTAATGCTACGCAGCCTACGCTGTGGTGGTTAGTGGGTTGTACCTAGGTTTGTTGGGAGTTTGGCAGGACCAATTTGCCCGCTGGCCGATTTATGTCTGCGGGAGAGGGTGTTGGGCTACTCCGTATAGTACGTTCTGATCTACCTCGTACTATGTCGTAGATAGCCTGTTGATCTCCTTCCCACGATTTAATACGAAGGCGGGCAAATAAATCACGACTTCATCAAAGCACCATGCAAATCCAGTATTGGCAGCAACAGCTTCTCTACCTCATCTCCCACCTAAAGCTAGCTACAAGCCTCTCGCACAATATCTATCCACCTCTCTCATCACCTAAGCCTCAGCAGTCTCCGAAAACGCCTCCGGGAACCTTCCCACATTTCTCTCGATCGGGCCCTTGTTCCTCAAAAACTGCACGTAAGCCCCGTCAATCCTAATCTTGCCTTCAGCCCGCTTCTCCTGGTATTCGTCACGGCGTAGGGGGGTGAAGCCCCAGTTCTTAGAGACGATGATCTTTTGGCGGCCGGGGAACTTGTACTGGGAGCGGCGGAGAGCTTCGATGGCTGTAGCACGGTCTGTGGAATTGATGTTTGTGTTAGTTTTAATGCTAGTGTTTGTGTGGGAATAGAGACGTGGGTTTTCAGGGAGTGAGGAGACGGGAGTGACGTACGGTTGTCACGAGTCCGGACGGAGAGGAGAATTTGTCCAATGTTCACACGAGCAACGCTTCCGTTGGGTTTTCCCCACGCTCCACGCATTCCAGTTTGCAGTCTATCGGCACCGGCGCATGACAACATCTTGTTGATGCGGACGACATGGTAGGGGTGAGCGCGGACACGGAGATGGAATCCTTCTTTACCAGCAACTTTGACGAGATACCTGGAATGAAACGATCAGTACGACGATTCCCCTGTAGTTGTGCGGAAAGGGTGAGGAAGGGGTAATTGGCCATACTTGTTGGCGCAGATACGAGCAGCTTCGAGGGCTTCGGACGAGAGTTGCTCGTACTCATTGGACACCATGTGAACGCATAGAGGGAATTCATCGACGTTGGCACGCTTGCGGCCAAGATCGAAGATGCGGATTTTGGGGTCGGGGACACCGCGGTTGAAGCGGGACTTGGGGTATGGCTAGATAGACATGATAAGTTAGCATTTAATCGCTCATGTCAGAAGTTGCCAGCATCTTTAATCCGGGGCAACAGGTAGCGCAATAGATGATGCTCGCGATTCTGTTCATGCCCCAACTCAAATTCCAGTGATGAACGCACCTTATTCTTGCAGTAGCGATAACATCTTGCTGGTCGGCGAGCCATTTTGATCTCGTGTTCTGTGGTGATGCTCTATTTCGGTGGTAAGTTGTTAATCGGATATTTGTGGTCATAATCCGCTGATTGGAAATCACCGCCACTACGACAGCCGCTAGCCTATCATGCCCTAACCCTAAGACACCTTTTGTTGGTACGGGCAAGCGACATACCCGGCGGCTCACTATCGACCCGGATATTCAGATTGACTCATATATACAAGGCAAGAGGATCGAGGGTTCAGAATTTCACTTATGACTACTTTCTTCGTCTCAGAAAGCTACTGAGGAGACCGCTGTCATAAAGTAGTTTCTTATGTGCCAAGCGCAAGTGAGGCAAGTCTTGGAAGCCACAAAAATAGATTGAATGTATCCCTAGTAACTACAATGCTAGCTCCAACAATAAGGACCCCATGTGTAGACCTATGCTGTAGCTCCAGTCAAGATATCCGAATCACCAGCGTCGAGTACTGCAATCGTTGAGCACCGGAAAAGCTTCCCACACGCAGTTCCTAGTTCGATCTAAGAAATAACAGTCAGCATAACCATGTACCCTCCAAAGTCTTGCATGAAGACTTCTTCGCAGGGTAAACCCTAGAGAGGGATATCTCGTCGTAGAGTTGTGGGAGCATGAAGGCTCTGGGCATATAGAGGTATAGCTTACATTGTTACCGGCGAAGTGGTGAACATTTGTCTTGGAAAGCATGGAATAGTCTGAGAGGTTTATTAGCTGTAGTCCATGGAAAGTCGGTCAAGCAGCGAGGCTTACACTCGAGCTCGCTCTTGCGGAGAGGAGGGGTATTGCCAGAGATGATGACGAGCTTGGCCTTGCCCGAACGAAGACTCTTCAGCGTAGATTTATAGCCTAAGGTCACTACATAGCCATCGCAATTAGTTTTCTGTTTTATCTTGAATGGAACCCCCTTCTTTGTTAAAGGGAGGTTTTGTACGGTCATACCTTTCCCTGATTTCATCACCAGCGCTAGACGCGAGTTGATGCTCTCCGCCGTCTTCTTGGATTTCTTTGCTGGTGCCATCGGGGATCGTGATTGTGTACTTGTCTGATGGTAGATGATAATCCTTTCTTGGTCAAAATTGGATTGTGCGGGATCTTCACTCCCGAGGAGGCGCTAACGCTAACCTTATGTTTGGATTTGCCGAAAGTCCGGGACCCCTTGACTCAGCCCTAGAATCAGTCTTGCCAGTTCCACTACACTTCTGCGTCATCCCTTGAGCATCACTAAGAGCTACAGCGCGAATCGAAGCTTCTTTGCAAGGCTACATGAGCACCCATAGTTTGTTACTTTATCTGATGGTGACTGGATCTACGCGTGTGTTCGGAATAAACGTTAATGCAGGGTGATACTTCATATCGAATGGAGGAGCTGCAGCCCAAGGTCGCATAAAGTCCGAAGCACTTCGCTAATTATCGGATACTTGGTTACTGTATAAATTTCGATAAAAGGCGTCTATTCCATTAACGTAGTCTCTCGAAGGTGTGCCTAGGAAATCAAAACCTCAAGCAGGAAAGCGCTTCTTCATGCAGGCATGTCGACCATTTCTAAGAAACCGTCGCCTTTGAAATCAATAAATCCTAGACCTTCGCCGTCACCTAGTTCACCCACATCTCGAGCTTCGACCTCGAACACTCCGAGCGTGAATGGGTTGGGAAGGTCTCCCTCCTTTCGGAACGCAATGGGTATGCAGAAGCCGGTGCGCGGAGGTTTGAAGAGACCGAGTCCAAATACAAGCTTCCTAAACACGACCAACAATGCCTCGGATGATGCAAGCGAGGACGATGCAAAAGCCGAAAATGCTTCATTGGTTGAAGAGCTCAAAAGCCGGCTCGTCAAAGCAGAGACGGCGTCTGAAGAGTATCAACGCCAGTTGAACATGCTTCAAGCCAACTTAAATGACTCCCTTGTCGAGCACGGCAAATTGGAGGACCAGTTGCATGATCAGGTTGCGAGGATAGAGGAATTCGAGACCGAAAGGCTACAAGTGACACGACAGAAACTGGAGATGGAAGATCTGTTCGAATCGGAACGTATGGCGATGGTTCAGGATAAAGCCGAGCAGAAAGGCAAGGAGGAAGAGCAGCAAGTGGTGATCAAGCGATTGAAAGAGACGTTAGCGCAAAGGGAAATACGTGTCAGTGGGGAAGAAGATAAAGGACTGCCCAGATCCCGTAAGCTGAGATATGCATCCAACCCTAAAAGGATGATTCTGATCCATTTTAGTGAGCTTCCAGAGTCGATCGTCTCAAGATATCGAGAATGGCCACTTTGCACCACCCTCGTCCCTCCAGCGGAGCGATTCGAGAAATAACTCAAAACTGGTTATGCAGAAAGATAGGCTTATCGAATCGCTGCGGCTTGAGCTTGCCGAGGCTCAGATCAAGATTGTGGAGATGGAGAATATGGGAGGTGATAGGATGCACGAACTGGAGAAAACGCTTCTTGAGACACGCATAACCAACGCACGATTGATGGAAGACAACGAGAGCTTCCAGCTTCTATTGAGCGAGAAAACATTGAACGGAGACTTTACCAAGACAGATGTGATGCATGGGACGTCTGGACTAGGTTCTCTAGCAGAAGAATTAGAATCAGCTGAAGGAGAGAGCGACAATTACCGTAGATTGGAGATCGAGGCCAAATCGCTCAAGGACCAGAACAAGGCTTTGACGCTATACGTGGAGAACATCATTGGCCGTCTACTACAGCATAAAGAATTTGAAAATATTCTCGATAAAACACCAGATCTGATGTCTGGAAAGCCTCGTCCCGCAGCAGATACTGACAAAGACCTCCCTCCACCCCCACCAGCCAAGACTGATGAACCGCCCCCGTCAATGTTACAGAGGGCAAAATCTGTCGTTGCTGGAACAGCGCGCCGGCCAAGACCAATAAGTCAGGCGGCGCCACCAACAGTCACTGCTCCGACCGTGAACGAAGACCCTTCTACAGCCCCCAGCGTTCCCCTTGGACGTCCTCAGTCAACCCGCGGCGGCTCACACCGGAGATCTCAGTCTGAAATGCCAAATGCCGGACCCATCGTCAACCAGATGTACAGGGGGCCACCTTCAACCGGGTCTAGCGCGCCACTGGGGAGTCCTGGCCTCAGTGCTGGTAACACAGCAGCACGAACTTCATTCTTCACGTCCACCGCGTCCAGTGCGAATCCTAGTGCTCAGTCATCACGAGTACCCTCAAGCTCCCTCATTCCTCCTGAAGCCATGGGTAGTAGCTCCAACAGTACCTTCAGCGACCATAGTGGTGAGGTTACAACGGGATCGAGTCCTCCAAGAGCTGGTAATGCAAGGCATGCGAATAATTACACAGGGGCTATCATGACGCAGAGCAAACTGCGGCCGCTACGTCTAGTGCAAGAGAATCGAGAACACGAGGGCGGGCAAAGTGGTTCTGACGAAGACGTGGCTGCTAGGAAAAAGGCGAACAGAGGCAGCTGGATTCCTGGTTGGTTCAATCGTGCAAAAGAAGAAGATGCTCGAAATTCCAGTCCCGAGAACAACATTTTCTAGCGGCGTTATGCAGATGGGATAGAGGTGGGTGGCGTTGGATACCCCAAGAAGGCACGAATGAGAATTCTGAGGGCGGCTTGGTTGTTGCTTCACTTGACATTCCTCTAATGACGGGGGCTTATTTTTCAGGAGCACATTTGTAAACCCTGCGGGCAGATACCCCTTTTGTTTTATTCTATGGTATCCTAGGTTGCAATGCATTGATTATTCGTCTTCCAGGTTTCACCATTCCAACGTGGGAAGAAGTCCATAGGGTCCAGGGAGACGGCAAGAAATAGATAATCCGAGCCTCACAGAAGTTAGAACAAAACCTGTACGGAGCACAATACCAACAGTGCTTGAGGCATGGCCTGAAGGCTAAGCTTGTAGGAGAATCTACAACCTACCCGCCGCCATCGTAGCCAATACCGCATTTGTCTATACCAACCATTCTATTTTCCGTACGTTTGATAATGATCGTTTATTCATTTCGAATATCATGTACAGGTCCTTCCTGCAGCGGGCTGAACATTGCATGAGCAAAAAGCCTCTTAACAAGGATTATTCATATGAGAGCTTAAGCCAGCTATACAAGCCCGGCAACGCTTAAGTAATGTCCAGCCCGCTGCAGGAAGGACCTGTAATACTCCGTAGAGATCATTAAAATCACAAGCTTGGTGGCCGCTTGTCCAGACTTGTAAAACACTAATATCAAAGCATTTCTACACGTTAGCCATGGAAACAACCAGCCCGCCGCTGCGAGAGCACGAGCAGATTGTTCTGCGATTTGCAGACGGTGCTTTCCACTTGAGTACAATGAATCGGTGAGATCGGTAGAATGAATCACAGAGCCACTTAAGCTCATATCCGTACCCCGCACTTTCGCTCATTCTTTACATAGGCCGACTAAGCGTTTGCTATAACACCCTCAATCAGTTGGACGCCAAGCAGGTGGAGATTCACAGCCGCCAGGAGTAGAAGTTCCCAGTGAACGATGATTGCTGTTGAAGATGTGTACCTCGGTGTTATTGTTTGCACAAATGCCTTCGGAACTGAAGCCTTAACTATTCTATGTACATCCATCTCGGGCAACGGAATAAGATCGTCCGTGATTTTCGTGCGCGGCAAAAAAGTGGTCCGCCATTTCTCCGAGGTGCAGCTGGTAGGGGGTTGGAAAGCCGGGGGTTGGAAAAGATTCTTGGCGTCGGGTTGAACTTTAAAAATGGCATATGCCCCGCAATGTTACGATCCTAGCCTTCGCCTATCCTTCCTAGCCCTAACCTGGGTTTCATCCTAATCGGGCCTAGTGAGCATTCGAGCTAGTAGTGATGTCATTGGGACCCTGCATCATATGTGTAAGGCGCCAACCCTTTCGAGCCTAGCACAGGGCTGAGGAGAACACATATAAGAACTCAAGTTCTTACCTGTACATACTTTCCTTCCTTAGCATTTATCTATTAGTTATATTACACCCATATGACTCGCTCTATGCCGGTCCCTAACAGTAGATAAATGCTAACCAACTACCCTGCTATCGACGTGTAGACGATACGAAATAACCTACTTCTATTCAGAAAATTCGCAAGGAATTCTTCGAATTACTTTCACCATAACACACATTCAAATTTACCCAAATTTATCAAACCAACCACAATCAAACCTACCTATCTATCTTTATCTCTCTCACAATGGCACGCGACTCTGAATCAGTCGGGTCACGAACGACTCGCCTGCTTAGAAGCACTGCAAATAGACGGGTTTCCCTTCTTCCTTTCGATGCCTCAGCTGAATCTCAGAATGCCGCGATCTCATGAAACATCAAGATCGAAGAACAACTACGTCAGTGAGCTATTGATCACTCGAACGAGATCATCAAGATGTTAAATGAGCTAAAAGATCAACGAGACATGACTTTGAAACTCAACGAGCAATGAATCGATCTACAGATTGATCACATCAAGAGACTTGATGAGTTAGAGATCAATCAAATAACAATAGACACTCAAGAAGAGACTATTGTTGAACTATGAGAGAAAGTATTGAGTCTCAAAAAGAGACAGCGTTCAGCGAATCAGTCTCAATCTCGACAGTTTACAAAGTCTCAAACTTCTATCGAGAATCATACTTGACGAGAATCATTCACTCTATTCAACAATGATCATCACAAGTTCTTCAAGTTTTTGAATTCATTTATATTTACTGATGAAGATGAATCAATATGAAACAGCTGAAGAGTCAAGATAAATAACAAGCTTCAGATAAATGTTAATCACTTCAATAATGAGAATATCTGTATTGTTTAGGTAATATCTAGACTAGAAAATGATGCTGCTGAGCACATTTTTACTTGATATCAACATCATGCTTTGCATTCATACATCTTGATCGACAAGCTATTTGAGCATCTGAAAGAAATATACAATGAACTGAATAAGAATCAAAAGTGTCGTTGCAAATACAACGCTCTGAAACAAGCAAACAAGTCTTTCAATGTTTTTTACTTCAACTTTATAAAGCTATTCAGCTATCTCAAATACAATAATTGCACTTTGATGAATGATCTTCAGAATAAAATTAATAATCGCTTGCAAAACACTTTATCAGTCTGTTCAAAGAACTTTACTTCACTCACTCGCTTAAGAATCTTTCTTCAAAATGTAAATAGTAAACAATGAGTCAATTATCAGCTTTGCAGCAAACATCACACTGTCATCATCAAAGTCATTGTTGTATCTGATAAATGTGTTACTTGTTATGAGTGTATCAAGACTGAACAAGACTGAAACTTTAATCAATTTGCAGTGAATGCTAGCAAGTTCTCTGTGTAATGATTAAAACTAGTCAAGATTTAGTTGAGATCTGATTTAAATTTGATTCAGATTTGACTCAGATATGACTCAGCATCTTTTTTCTTCTTTAGCATCTTCTAATTCACTTCTATTGTCTTTTATGATAAACACACTTCTTTGTGTTACAAGTAGTTAACAGATGTTTATGATAAACACATTTCTTTATGTCACAAACATCTTTTGAATCAACATCTTTCTTGTGTTTCAACATGTTCTCTTTGAGACTAACGTTGATCTGAGTAACTACTATATAAAGCATGTTCTTCTTGCTTTTGTATCTTTTTTCTTCTGTATTCTTAAAGTCTTAGTTATAATTATCTTTATAGATTAAACATTCTAGTCATGCACGCACTCTGATTAGTTTTTAAACACGATTTCAACATTACTTTAAAAATTCATTAATCACATGATACTGATTTCTATATTCATTCAAATCAACTCAACTGACAACAAAATGAGTATAAAGAAATTTGTGTATCTGATGATCAATGACATTGAATGACAGAACAACATCAAGAAATCAATAGAATCAATGAGAACATATGATCATGTGATTGCTAGAGAATTTATCGCTCAGTCAGTAGCATCAGTTCAAATCGATTAATAAAATCAACAATAAAGAATCTTCATTGATTGTTTGAGAATCACAAAAAAATTCTTCAAATCAGCAACATTCTTCTTTGAAGACTAAATACTTTAACAAACGATCTCACTACATACTATTGAGCATCATTCTTCGCTTGATCATCAATTCTTCGCTATGATTCAATCATCTGTAAACAATTTCTTTGAAAGTAATCAAAGTTCTTTTTCTTCTGACACTACAGATTCAGTTATTTATTCTAAGCTATCACTTTGCATATTGAAATATCTTAGAATCAATGTTGTATGAAAACATTGATACTCTTTGTCTCATTCTCAGATTCTTAATGAATCTTATGAAACTTCTACTTCATGAAATATAAAAAATGTAAAGCAGCTACAATACTGAGTTAAACAAGACTCAGAAGTTTTTCTAGAAGATTTGAACAGTCTTTGAACTCAACAAGATCTAAGCATAAAAGCTTGTAAGTTATTTGACAAGATATCAAGTGAACAAATATGAAAAACTTGTTTCAAGAAAATGAATAAAGTCAAAGAATGCTTGAATTAATTAAATCAGACATTTTAAAATCAAGTGATTGAACTACAACATCAACTGCAATTCTTTAAAGAAGTCACTTCTTTCTCTTTTATTCTGTTCAATTTCTTCAAGTGATTTCAAAAGCTTTCAAATTCATCTTTGTTTACTGATGAAAAAGAATTTATTTGAGATGATTGACAAGAAAAGATTCATGACAAGCTAAAAATCAACGTCGATCATTTTAATATCAATAAAGTTATTCTGATCTATGTTCACTTCAAAATTGAAGAAAATGCAGTCAAGATTACTTTAACTTGATGTTAACAAGATTCATTGAATCTTTATGTCATAATCAATGATCTGTTAAATGAACTTGCTCAGCTTTATGATGATTTTGACAAAGAGACAAACTTTCAAAGAGAATATGCTAATCTCTTTCAAGGAAAAAGCAAATTCAGCGACTTTTATTTAATGTTTCAACGTCTGTTCTTCTATCTAAAGTATCATGAAAAGCAATTGATCATTGATTTACAAGACAAGATAATCTATCATTTTCATGCAGCTTAAAATAGTCAATTAATTCAGTCAAAATCTCTGAAAAAAATTCGTAGTTATTTGATTCATTTGAACAATGAGCATTGAGTCATGAGTGACATCAAAGAAAAGAAATTTCTGAACAAAGTCAGAAAGCAAGTCATCTTTGCTGAGAAATGAGATTCATTGAATCTCTATAGAAAGATCGAAGTCACTACATTCATCAATCATTCAAAATCATACGACGCGATTTTAACTAACGTCAAAAAGATTAATATATAAACTGAAAGTTGTTTCATTTGTCACAAATCAGATCATACTTCTAAAGAATGCTCTGATTGAACTTCAAGAATTAATGCATTAGAAAATGATGAATTTGATTGATTTACATCAAACTCTGAGTCAGATTCTGATTCAAAAAACTAGTTATTTCTTTCAAAGTCATTGAAGAAATAAAGATTATATCTTTGTGCAGTCAAATCAAAGTTTTATTGAAAGAAAACTATTTTGAGAAATCATTTCTGATCAATGCTTCTTTTATCTCTCAGAGCAATTCTTTCAGTCTTCGCTCTTTGATAAATAGTGATTTCATTATCTACATGCTGATACATGATAAGCTAGTTAATAAAGTATGTCAGAAACTTGAAATACAATTTATATTACTAGCAAAAGAGAAGTTAATACGAGAATATGATGAGAAGCTAGCTAGAAAGACTATTATTCATAAGATTCTACTCAATCTCATGATCGAAAGTCATAAGAAATTGACTGTGTTAATGCTGATAGTTGATATCAAGCATCATGAAGCTATATTGATCAAACTCTGAATGAACAAAAATGAAATATTATTGAACATGAAACATGATACTATTGTATTCTCTGATCAATTGAATATTTCTATTTCAGTTTTTTCGATTTTGTTAAATACAAAGCACTCAAGTTGATCGCGATCAACTTCGATTTCTTCAGCAGCTTACAGCAAGACTTTTAAGATGTTCAAGCACTCAGTTTTGATCATTCAGAAAGAGTCATTCTCGATTCAAAACATAGATGTCATCTTTTTTCAAGCATTAGTAAAACGAAAAAAGAAGAATCAGACAGAGATTTTTGCTATGTTCATCGAAGACATCGATAGAGAAATTATCTACAATACTCAATGCAAACTAAATGTCATAAACATCTTCTTTATTGATGAAATGACTCAGAATCTAGAGAATATTAAAGTCAAGCTATTATTGAAATATCAGAATTTTCTAGACATTTTTGATTGAGCTCAGACAGACAAGTTATCATCTCATCATTCATGTGATCATAAGATAAAGCTTACTAGTGACGCAATGTCATCTCACTGTTGAGCATATCAAATGTCTTTTTACAAGCTTCAGAAAGTAAAGAAATATCTGAACGAGAATCTTTTCAAAGAATTTATAACTTTTAGCAAAGCTTTGTATTTTCATCTGTTCTGTTCGCTCTAAAAGCAAATGAAGATCTATGATTCTGCATTGACTATCAAAAGCTCAATGCTATTATTAAAAGAAATCGTTATTCTCTATCTTTGATAGATGAAATAATCAACAAAATAGTTGATTGCAAACATTTGACTCGATTAGATATCATTTCAACTTTCAACAAACTGCAAATGCATTCTGATAGTGAGAACTACATTATTTTTATCATTGCTTTAGAAATGTACAAATCAAAGATGTTATCTTTTGAACTTATCAATGATTTTGCCTTATTTCAGCAGTATATGAATAATGTTCTTTGAAACTTTCTAAATGACTTTTGTTAAGTCTATCTAGACGACATTCTGATTTACAGCAAAACTCAATGAAAACATCAACAACATGTCAAGATAATATTAAATCATTTATGAGAAGCTGATCTACAAGTAGATATTTGAAAGTGCGAATTCAACGTAGAAGAAACTGTCTTCTTAGAAGTCATAGTTTCAAAACAAGATCTTCGTATGAATTCTATCAAAGTGAAAGTCATAGTCAACTGAACTACGTCGATCAATCTAAAAGAAGTTCAGAGCTTCATGAGATTTGTTAACTTCTATCGTTGTTTTATTAAAAACTTCTCGAAGCTAGTCAAATCATTTACTCAACTGACTAGTGTTGAAACCGTGCCTAGAATCTAATCACACTGCAGCGAGATAGTGCGTAGCTGAATAGAATGTTTGATCAATAGAGATAGCTATAACTAGGAAACTAAGAATACAGAAGGAAGAAGACAGTTTCGAGCTGTATCTATAGTAGAGCGAACAAAGGGGCGAAGTAGCCGATTTGCTAGAGCTCGAATAGATGAAATGTTTCAGCATATTTCAATTCAAAACATCGCTGTTTCTTGTTCACATATCGAAATTTCTAGAGCCTATTGACTAGACTCTATTCAATGTCGACACGCTTCGTAACAACTAGAAGAAACACATCTTTTGTTTAAAACAAAGTCTGTGTTCAAGCTTTTGACAATTTAAAGAAACAGATCAGCTTGATTTCAGTACTACGACATTTCGATTTCAAATAACAGACTATTCTAGAAATTAATGCATCTGACTACGTCAAAGATGAAATATTATTTCAGTACAATGATGAGAATGTTCTTCACTCAGTAGCATTCTACAGCAAGAGCATGATCTTTGCTGAATGCAATTATCACATTTATGACAAGAAATTGCTAATCATTATTTGATGTTTCAAACACTGAAGACTTGAGCTAAAATGCACAGAGCTGCTCATTCAGATGTTCATTGATCATCAGACTTTGAAGATTTTCATGAAAAACAAACAGTTGACTTGACATCAAGTCAATTATCTAAACATTCTATTTGAGTTTAACTTTCAGATCATTTTTCGATCAGACAAAATGAACATTAAAGTCAATGCTTTAATCAGAATGTTTCTGATCAACGTTTCTGAATCAACTCAGCGTACTGAAGATCACTATCAGATCATTCTGACATTTGATAGAGTAAATATTCTAGCTATCAAATCTGAAGTTAATCTCTATCAGTGAGTAAAAGATGTCAACAAGACAGATGAGCTTTGCAATGAGTATAAACAAGCTATAAGCGAAAACAAGCAGAAGCTACATAGCACTGAATTGAAGCACTGCGAGATCATTAACGACGTTCTGTTCAAAAAAGATCTACTGTGAATTTCTGAGAATATACATACGAAATTGCTAAAGAAAATTCATGATCAGTCTTTCATCTTTCATTCTGAAAATTGAAGAACTACTGATTTAGTTCAACGTTTCTACTATTGATCAGATCATCAAGCAACGATTAAACGTTACATTTGAAACTGTCATGTTTATCAACAAAGCAAGACATCTAGAAATAGCATCAATGAACTTCTTCATTCTTTATCAATTTCATAGAAACGCTGAAAAGATATAATTATGAACTTCATCACTGAGCTACTTCTATCAAAAGATTATAACATCATTTGCATAATCATATATTGTTTCATCAAGAAACGTCACTATGTTCTCTGTCATTGAAAAGACGATGACATCTCAGTTGAAGAAATGATTTGAATCATGCTATGAAACGTCTATCAACTTCATGATCTATCTAGTTCTATTGTTTCAAACAAAGACTTTCAGTTTATATCAATTATGTGACAAAGTCTTTGCAAGTGACTAAGAATTACAGCTAGTTTATCAACAGCTTATCATTCTGAGATCAATGATCAATCAAAGTGAGTCAATCAAGATGTTGAACGCGAACTTAGAATTTACTGTAATTACATGCAGAACGACTGAGCAAAATGACTTTCAATGATGAAATTCAGCGAAAATTTCAATATTTTCTCAATCATCTCAATAACTTCGTTCTACTTCAATAAGAATTTTCACTCACGAATGAGTTTCAATTCAGATACGACTGACTACAAAACTATTCATGAACGTCTTGAAGCTAGAAAAGCAAATGATATTATCATTTGAATGAAAGAGCTTCTTATCTTCAATCATCAGCAATTGAAAAAAACGAAGCAAATCATCAAAGCTCAGATCAATAAACATAAATGAAATGTCATTTATGAAGTAAATGACTGAGTTTGATTATTCTCTAGAAACATAAAAACAACTAGATCATGTAAGAATTTGAAAGATAAACAGTTAGAATTCTATCAAATCACTGTCAAAGTTGAAATCTTCTATCATCTTCATTTATTGATAAGCATGAAGCAATTGCATTCAATGTTCAGTTCAAAGTTATTACATTCTTATTTCAACAATTTTTTATCAGAACAGCATTCAAAATCATCTAAATCTCTCACTATTGAAGATGATGAGCATTGAGAGATAGATGATATTTTGAACTTTAAATGATATCATGATTGAATATAATACAAGATTAAATGAACGAAACTAGATTGAAACAATGAATGATACTATGTTGATAAGAAAGAATTCAAGAACTTGAAAGAAGTTTTAGTTGAATTTCATAAGCTTTATTCAGACAAGTCATACTAAAATTGAAAAACAGTGAAAGTTTTTGCGTTTCATTTATTCTATTCATGCGAACATGAATTTTTGAAGAGAAAAGTAATGTTACGAATGTGTCAGAATTGATTAAAGCTAGTCAACGATTTAGTCGAGATCTGACCTAGATTTGACTCAGATTTGACTCAGATATGACTCAACATCTTTTCTCTTTTCTAGCATCTTCTAATCAGCTTCTATTGTCTTTTAGACAAACATACTTCTTTGTGTTACGAGTAGTTAACAGATGTTCATGACAAACATATTTCTTTGTGTCACAAACATCTTTCAAATCAACATCTTTCTTGTGTTTCAACACGTTCTCTTTGAGACTAGCGTTGATCTGAGTAACTATTATATAAAGCATGTTCTTCTTGCTTTTGTATCTTCTTTCTTCTGTATTCTTAAAGTCTTAGTTATAGCTATCTTTATAGATCAAACATTCTAGTCATGCACGCACTCTGATTAGTTTCTAGACACGATCTCAACATTACTTCTCTGTCAGTGACAACTTTAATAATTGATTATGTTAAGTCAACTATCTCTTTTATCTTTGAATCAGTGAGATCATCAATTATCTGCTACATTTGCAAAACTTTCGATCATTTGTTCAAAGATTGCTTTCAACTGAACAAGATTGACACTTCTGCATCTTGTGCATTCACTTTTCATCTACATAAAATCGTCATTTCAAAGAATAAAGAGAATGAGAAAATGTCTGTCAAGAATAGTGAGGCAAAAAACTAGAGACTTTCATCAAAGATGTGATGAAAGAGATGTTAGTCTTTTCAATGATGAGCATGTCAGATGATTCTTTTGCTTCTGAATCTTTGACTATTGAATATGTACTTTCTAACAATGAAATTAGTTACTCATTGAAGTTATTGATTGACATCAAAGCTGCTGACTATTTGTTCATTGATGAAGTGATTACGCAGATTGTTTGTGATAAATCTGTTGTCAAGTTAAAGTTGAGTTGAGTTGAGAGAAATCAACTCAACTTAAGTCTGAGTTCAAGTTGAGATTGAATTGATCTCTCTTAACTCAAGCTCAATTCAGAATTGAGTTGAGTTGCTTGAACTCAATTTCTAAAAATAGTATACTTACTTAAATGCACAGAATTTCTGTGCACTGAGTTGCTTGAACTCGATTTCTAAAAATAGTATACTTACTCATATGCATGAGATTTTCGCGCACTCTAACTAGAAAGATTAGTTACAGATAGTATTTCAAAATTTAACATGTCTCAAGTTACTATTAGCATGTTTGAAATAGTATCTGAAACTAATCTTTCTAGTTAAAGTGTGTGAAAACTCAGTGTGCATGAAGACTCTGTGCATACAAGTAGTTAATTAATTGACTTTATATTCAAGAAAAAATTCTAAAGTTCTTGACAAAAGTGATAACTTTTACATTGAATTACACATGAAAGCAATAGTATCACTAATAGTGTGACAGTGCAAAAATTGTATTTACTATTTATTTGTCTTGTGACAGCATTGCATTCTGATTGCATAGTATCTACTTTGTCATATAACTTGAACAAGCTTCAAATGTGAACTTTTCGTCTATAAGACGAAAAATCAATCTTATGTTCTTCGTTTGAATGATTACATGCTTTGCATGAATTGCGCAAAGATTGATGTCTGTTAAGTAATCAGTATTTGAATCGCAAAATCGATTGCAAAATCAATTGCAAAATTGATTGCAAAATTGATCATGAAACTAATCTTCATACATTGCAACAAGTCACGCTTCTGTTGTCTTCTGCAATGTCTCTATAGCTTTTAATTGAAAGTGAAGATTGACTTCAATCAATTCATGATACACTTCACGAATTACACGCTGAAACGACAGCTTTGAAATAAGTAAGTTAATTGTTCTTTGATATTGATGAATTTCACGAAGTATCACAGTCTTTTTGCAATATTTTCGCATTTTCTTAAGCTTGATAAGATCACTTTTTATAATGACATTGATAACATGAGCTAACTCAATGAATCAAACATTCTAACATATGATCAGCGTCTTTGAAATTACTTTTGCAATCATTTTTGCAATCTAGTAAGACTCAAAACTTACTTTGATGAGCTTCAACTTTCTGTCATCAGTTCTCAGCTTCATTGTTGACTGTTTTCAAGACATCTTTTTGACAAATTGCTTGTTATGAGATTTTTTACTGAGTGATGATGAGAACGATGATGATGAGAACGATGATGATGAGAATAATGATGATGAGCTTGACAATGATGATTCTGAGCTGCTTGACAATCGCGATTTATTGTTTGACTCGTGATTGAAATTTGATCTTGTAAGCTTGAATTTAAAATTCATTGTAATATTATTTCTACTTTGCAATCAGTTTTGCAATCAATTCAAGAGTAATAAGAAATGAAATACATACATAGATTCATGCAAGTTGAAGAATTCATTTGAATTCAAAATCAATTTCAAAATCTCGTCAGTTACAGAATCAAAGATGCTGAGTAACATTTTGTTGTTGAAATTAAGTTCATTGTTTCTGTATTGCAATCAGTTCTGCAATCTTCTATAAACTTGTAAGACTGATACATAACTTACTGAGCTGTTGCAATCATGATTGCAATATGTTGTTGTTGTTTAAAGATAAAAGAAGAAAAAAGTTGATGATTATACAACTTAATTAGTGTTGAAATGATGATGATCTAAATCTTAAAACCTTAAATCAAGATATCGAAGTTTAAATTTCATATCTCATTATTGCAATTAATCTTCACTATTTCATCTCATTATTTAAATTACTACATCATTGCTTTTACAAGTTAACTACTGTTTTGCATTTACAATGACATCTACTCACAAGCGTAAAACTATTGAAGATTATTTCAATAATACACATTCAAAAAAGACTAGAACTTATGTGCAAAATATGATAAACAATGAGAAGAAAATTGAAAATGTGAAAAACAAAGATAGAAATATTTATTTCTACTGAATCAAGCAATTCAAAAAATTGAATGTTTATCTATAAGAATTGAATAATGATTATGAGTTCTTGTTGACTGCGCATGTGAATAGCAAATGAAATTAACGATATTTTTTGCAATCTTTTTTGCAATCAAATATTAATAAATTCATAGAATTGCAAAAGAAAATACAGTGAATCATGTAAGAATATGTCTTGATGTTGCAAGTCTCAATCAAAATTCTTTGATACTAAACACTCATTTTGATACAAGTGTGAAGAGTTCTCAATGAAAGAAGCTCTCTGATATCAATGATGTTCAGACGAAAGAACAATATCAGATGAATGACTTGCTTCTGAGTGAAAAGCTCAAGATGATGATGAACGAAGAGATGATGATAAACGAAGAGATGATGAATGACTTGAATATCATCAGAGAAGCATTAACAGTAAAGATTCTTCAACAGTTTCAAAATTTCTGAAAAGACGTAGCACATCGTCTTATTGTGTAAGTTTTTGTCAGTTCTTTTTGTAATTTTGTTTATAACATGATTATTATTTCTTTTACTATTTGAACTTCGCTCTTGATTTTGTTCTTGATGTTGCAATCAATTTTGCAATCAATTTTGCAATCAATTTTACAATCAATTTTGCAATCAATTTCGCGACTTGTATTTCAATATTTATACTTGTTAGAAATCAACATAGAGCGAGTCATATGAGTGTAATATAACTAATAGATAAATGCTAAGAAAGAAAAGTATTTACAGAATAAAACTCGCAGCTTATATGTGTGTTTCTGATCTTTGTGCTAGACTCGAAAGAATTGACGTCTTACACAGATGATGCAGAAACTCGATGACATTATTTCTAGCTCAAATACTCACTAGACTCAATTAAAAGTAATCGAGATTAAGAATAAAGTTGAGAATAGATCGAGAATAAATTGAGAATAGAGTCGAGAATAGATCAAGAATAAAGTTAAGAATAGATCAAGATCATAACATTACTCTCTCTCTTCAACAATTCATGTTTGCATGAATGTATTTTCTTAGCGCGTTCAATTAGAATATTGAGTGTGAAAGTCATCAACAATATTCTGAGCGTTCATGAATTCATTATTGTCAGCATTATATCAGTTGAGATCGTTGTCATAGCTCTTTAATTTGACTTAATATTGAAGTCGTCTTTGATATCATTGAAAGTTCAATATATCGTCGATTTTTCATTCGTTCTCATCGTTTATCACTATTGACTTCAAAGATTCATTCTTCTGATCAGGCAGAAAATCATTGACGGCAGAACGAAGAAGTTCTGAATGAAACACATCATGTATATGCATAGTGCTTGATAGTTTTAATTTATAGAAGAAGTCAACAGAATCTGTGATCTTGAATGAATCAAGTATTTTGTCATTTAGCTTTTTGAAGAGTTTCGCTGTAACGATGTTTCTTTCGTTCAAAAACATCTTTGATTTGATCTCATAATTGATCTTCTTTCTATGCTTGTTAGCTTGTTTCACCATTTATTCTCATGTTTTGATCAGAGCTTCGTGAGCGAAGATTAACATTTTGTTCATGTGATTGAATATATCTTCAATTCTGATGATCTGCAAGCGTTCGCAAGTGCTTTCATACTCGATGATGTCAGAATCAAAGCTCATATGAGAATGAAAGCTCTTGTTCATGAAGAAGAGAGTCAAGAAAATGACTGAGAACAAGACGTTATTGTTGACAAACTCGATCATGAGTAGTCACTTAAATCAGTTGTTCTGCATATATAAACAGAAGAATCAAAGATATCGCTTAACATTCTGATTGACTTGTTCGCTTTGATCATCAATCTGAGAATGATAGATGATAAACAATCGAAGAGAAATGCTCAGTCGTTTGCAAAGAAACTTTCATAGTATAGAGATGAATTGCGAACCTCGATCAGATACTATGAAGCTGAGTAAATCATGAGTTCAATATACTCATTGAATCAGCATTTCAGCTGTCTTTTTGACAGTGATATTTTCATCATCAGTGATGCAAGAAATATAATGTCTTTTCTTTGATAATCTGCAGATGATCGTCAGAATAACGTTGTACTCGCTTGAATCAAATAGATTGATAATGAAGTTCATTGCTATGTCTTGTCATCGTTGTTCAGATATCAATAAAGATTAAAGTAAGTTGTTTGATTTATCTTTAAATATCTTTGAGCGTTGACAGATATAACAGTTTCGAATATAATGATTTACTGTCTTTCGCATGAAAGATCAATAGTAGTTTCGTTTTATGATCTTTACAGTTCTAAGAATGTCAGAATGATTTACTGAGAGTTAATCATGCATCTCACGAATCAGATTCATTTGTAGAAACTCGTTGAATAAAACTCATAGCTGACTATCATAGTACAAGATTTCATTCTAAGTTCAACAATTCTTTAATTTGATATTTTCATATTGTGTCTTATCTTTTGCTATTGCTTCGCGAAGTAGCGTACAATTCTCGTCGATTTCATTAGTTTCAAGAATCTGTTTATAGATTGATTCACTGATGTTCTCTTTTAAATCAGCAATTTTCATTTAATTCAACATCAGAATAGTGATTCTTTAATAACGAACGCGCTCATTCTCAAGACTTCTGAGCACAACATCAACTTAATGAGTTAATGCATCAATCTTGATGTTCTGCTTGTCAGATTGATACATTATCTTGAAGTTGAAGTCAACAAGCTTTTGTACTCAGCGCATCTGTTGTCTGCTAAGCTCTTTATTCTTCATCAATGACGTCAGCGCTTGATGATTGATGAAGACTTTGATAGAAATGTCAGTCAGCTTCAGCTTAGATTGTCAATGCTCAAATGCTTGAATGATAATCAGCAGTTTCTTATCATATATTTCGTAGTTGCATTCAGCAGAAGACATGTTCTTGCTATAAAAAACCATCAAATGTAGTATTTCTTTGTCATCATATTGAGACAGAACTTCATTATTGACGTAGTTGAATGAGTTGATTTCAAGAATAGTCTTATGAGTCTGATCAAAGTGACGAAGTATCGAAGTCTTGATCATACATCTCTTCATATGATTGAATGTCATCTGATAGATCTCATTTCATTCAAATATGATCTTCTTCTGAGTAAGTTGAATCATAAAATGAACAATCTTTGAGAAGTTCTTGATAAAGCGTCGATAGAAATTGCAGAAGTTGATGAAGAACTGTATCTGAGTGAGATTAATGAGAATAGATCATTCAACGATCATCTGTATCTTTCGAGAATTCATCTTTAGTCTCTCGATGAATATTAATAGTTCTAGAAAGATGATCTCTTGCACATGAAACTTGCATTTGTTTATGTTCATCTGTAGATCGATCTCTCGTAGTCTATGCAAGATCAATTGTGCATGTCGCTTATGTTTCTTCAAGATCTTGCTGTAAATGATAATGTCATCTAGATAAATCTGACAAAACTGATGTAGATATTCAAATAATACGTCATTTATGTAATGCTGATAAAAAGCAGATTCGTTGATTAAATCAAAGAGCATTACATGATATTTGTATGAGTTGAAGAAGATAATAAAGATAGTCAAATCTTCGCTATCTGAATGCATGCGTAGTTTGTTGAACGTGACAATGATGTTTAATCAAGTCAGATAATTGCTTTCTTGTATACAAGCGAGAGTCTCGTCTATCAAGAGCAAAGAGTAGCAATCTCATTTGATCAAAGCATTGAGTTTTTAATAATCAACGCAGAAACGCAGACTATCATCTTTCTTTTCAATAAACAAGATGAACGAGACGTATGATGCGAAGCTAAAGAAAATGAATTCTTTGTTTAAATGATTGATCAGATACTTCTTTATCTTCTGAAGCTTGTGATTGAACATCTGATATAGTTTGCTTCGAGAGAGCATTTCTTTATCGATCAACTCAATTTTATAATCGTAGAAACGATGCAATGATAGCTGATCAGTCATAGCTCAATTGAACATGTCTAAATAATCATGATACTCGAGAAAAAGCTTGACTTTGATCTTCTCAAGAGTCTTGACGTGTAAAAGTTCATGCAGATTCACTTCTTCAGACTTATTTTCGGCTGTAGTTATGAGTCAATCGATTTTCAAGATGATAACAGCAAAGATCTTGACATTTGATCATTTGACTAACATTCTATATGTTGCTGCTTCTATCATTGCTATGTTCATTGAATCTGAAGTCAGTTTAGAATTGACGTTAGTTAAAGTCACGTCACGCTGTTTTAACTGTTCAATGAACTTCTTGTTTTGACTGAATTGAGATGTAATGAAAGTGAAAAATCTCTTCAGTATATGAGTAAAAGTTAAGCTCTTTCGTTTTGTGATTGATTTATTGCTTGAGAATAAAGCAATCGATTTTGAACTAGTAGAATTGAAATTCGAAAATTGAAGAAAATTGATTTGCATATCAATTACTAGATTGACTTTGTTCATTCATGTTTTTTCAAGAATCATTTGATGTTGATTTAATCAAGTGATCAACATAGAAGCTGTATCAATTGTATAATCTTGAACAGTCAGATTCAAATAAATGACATGAGTAATGAATTTCTTAGCATAATAATTGTTGAATTCTCGAATTAACTTCGCTTTGATCAAAGTCAAAGACTCAATTTGCAACTGATCACAAACAATCTGCGCGATCACTTCATCAATGAACGAATAGTCAGCAGCTTCAATGTCAATTAATGACTTCAATGAGTAACTAATTTCATTGCTAGAAAGTACACATTCAATAGTCAAAGATTCAGAAGCAAAAGAATTATCTGATATGCTCATCGTTGAAGAAATTAACACATCTTTCATCGCGTCTTTGATGAAAGTCTCTAGTTTTTTGCCTTGTTATTCTTGAAAGACATTTTCTCATTCTCTTTATTCTTCGAAATGATGATCTCATGTAAACGAAGAATGAATGCACAAGATGTAGAAGTGTCAATCTTGTTCAGCTGAGAGCGATTCTTGAACAAATGATCGAGAATCTTGCAGATGTAGCAGATAATTGATGATCTCGCTGACTTAAAAGTAGAAAAGATAGTCAACTTATCATAATTGATTATCAAAGTTGTTACTGACAAAGAAGTAGCACATTTATCAAATATGACAGTGACTTTGATGATGATAGTGCAACGTTTGCTGCGAAGCTGATAATTGACTCGTTGTTTACTATTCACATCTTGAAGAAAGATTCTTAAGCGAGTGAGCAAAGTAAAGTTCTCTGAACAGATTGATAAAGCATTCTGCAAGCGATTATTGATTTTATTCTGAAGATCGTTCATCAGAATGCAATCGTTGTATTCAAGATAGCTGAATAGCTTCATAAAGTTGAAGTAGAAGACATTGAAAGACTTGTCTGCTTGTCTCAGAGTGTTGTACTTATGATGACACTTTCAATTTTTATTCAGTTCATCATATATTTCTTTGAAATGCTCAAGTAGCTTATAGATCAAGATGTAAGAATGCAAAGCATCATGATGATGTTGAACGAAGATATGCTCAGCAGCATCATTTTTTAGTCTAGATATCACATAGACAATGCAGATAATCTCATCAACGAAGTGATCAACATTTGTCTGAAGCTTGTCATCTATCTTGATTCTTCAGCTATCTCATGTTGATTCATCTTCGTCAATGAATACAGATGAATTTGAAAACTTGAAAGACTTGTGATGATCATTATTAAATAAAGTGAACGACTTACATCAAGTATAATTCTCGATAGATTGACGAGATAAAGATTTCGTAGACTGATGAGATCGAGACTAATTCGCTGAATGCAATACTTCTTTGAGTTTATTCTTGAGATTCAACATCTTTTCTCAATAGCATTTGTTTATTTCTTTTAGAGTTTCTATGATCATCTGTTTAATCTTTAGTTGATTCAATCTCTTGTCATGTTCAACTTAAACAATGATTCACTGCTCATTAAGTTTCAAAGTCATGTCTCATTAATCTCTTAACTCAGTCAACATCTTAATGATCTCGTTCAACTGATCATGAACTCATTGACGAAGTTGTTGATTTGTGTTGATGTTTCATGAAGTAGTGACATTCTGAGATTCAGCTGAAACATTGAAAGAAATAATGAAAATGCGTCTGCTAGCAATGCTTCTAAGCAGATGAGCTGTTCGTGACTCGACTGATTTAAAGTCACGTGTCATTGTGAGAAAGATAGATAGATTTGTTGTAAAGATGAATGATTTAATAAATTTGATGAAAGTAATTCAAAGAATTTCTTACGAATTTTCTGAATAAACGAAGTAGGTTATTTCGTATTGTCTACACGTCGATAGCAGAGTAGTTGATTAGCATTTATTGTCAGAACCGTGCCTAGATGAGTCAATCAGCGAAAGTCAGAGTTGAATAGTGCTTAATCTTTAGAGATAGCTATAACTGAATATTAAGAATACAGAAGAAGATGAGTACAAGAGCTTCTATTTAAGTAATATTCAGAGACTGCGCTAAGCTCGAAGAAAATGTGTTTGTGACACGGGTAGAATGTGATGTAGGAAGAAAGATGATGTTGAACAAAGAGATGTTGGGAAAAGAAAATAGGGGCTGAGCCAGATCTGGGCCAGATCTGGGCTAGAGGCACTGACTAGCTCTATTCAGCCTTGGTACGCTCGTAACATTACCCCCCCCTTCGAAAATTCATGTTCGCATGAATGTCGCTCGTTTGCTTGCTTTCTTATTGAGTTATTTCGATACTAGCGTGACTTTCCTGAGTATAGCGTATGAAATTCGTTCAAAACTTTCTCGAAGTCATCGAATTCACCTTTATCGACATAGTATCATTCATCGTCTCTATCTAGGCCTTTTCATTTGACCTTGTACTGTATTCGATCTCGATAGCGTCTGAAGTTCAGAATGTCATCTACCTCTCAGTGTTCATCGTCATCGTCATCAATAATGATGAGTCTGAGAGATTCTGCATGCTGTTCTGATAGAAGATCTTCTGAATACGACCGCAGTAGCTTCGAGCTGAACATCGAATGCAGATGCTTCATGCTGACTGATAGGCGAAGATGATAGAAGACTCTCGCTTTGACAGTGATCTGGTATGATTCTAGTTGTTTGTCTTTCAAATCTTTGCATGGTCTCGTGATTTTGACGTTTCTGAAGAATAGTCAAACTCAGTCATCTATCTCATAGATGACGTCTCGTCTATGTTTATTGACCTGTGCTTCGATGATCAGCTTCGTCTTTTTCAATTGTTGACGATCGAAGCTCAGTAGCTCTTTCATTCGAATGACAATATCGTCTGCTTTCCTAGCTTTCAGTCGTTCACGAATGATTTCGTAGTCAGTCGTATCTGAATCGAAACTCATTCGAGGGTGAAAATCTTTATTGAAGTAGAAAGAAATCATTGAGATGATCGAGAAGGTATTGAAATTGTCGCTGAATTTCACCATAGATATTCATTTGACCCAGTCGTTCTGCATGTAATTGCAGTAGATTCTAAGTTCGCGTTCAACGTCTTGATTGACTCGTTTCGTCTGATCGTCGATCTTCGGATGATAGGCTGTGAATAGACTAGCTGTGATTCTCAGTCGCTTGCAAAGACTCTTTCACATAGTCGATATGAATTGAGAGTTTCTGTTCGAAACAATAGAACTGAGTAGATCATGCAGTCGATAGACGTTTCATAGCATGATTCAAACCGTTTCTTCGGCTGAGGTGCCATCGTCTTCTCAATGACAGGAAACATAGTGACGTTCTTTGATGAGACGACATATGATTGTGCAAATGACGTTATAGCCTTCTGACAGAGATAGTTCAGTGATGAAGTTCATAGCTATATCTTTTCAGCGTTTCTGTGAAATCGAGAGAGAATGATGAAGTTCATTGATGCTATTTCTAGAGGCTTTGCTTCGCTGACAAGCATGACAGTTTCGAATGTATCGTCGAATAGTAGCTCGATGACCTGATCAATAGTAGAAACGCTGAACTAAATCGATGATTCGTTTATTGTCGAAGTGAGAGGTTGAAGGTTGATCATGCACTTCTTGTAGCAGTTCCGTATGCATATTCTCGAAGACTCACAGTAAGCCTTTTCTAAAGAGAACGCTGTCAATGATTTCGCAGTTCTTCAATTTAGTGGTATGAAATTTGAGCTTGTTCTCGTTCATAGCTTGTCTATATTCGTCGCAGAGCTCATTCGTTTGATTGATCATACACACTCGCTGATAGAGATTTGCTTTCGGTTCAACGAGTAGAACATCGACTCTATCGAGGGTCAGAATAGTCTGAAAACGATCTTCAAGTCGTTGAGCTGATTCAGAGACGTTCGCTAGAGACATTCGAGTTAGAGCATCGACTTTAGTATTCATTTTGCCTGACCTAAAGATGATCTGAAAGTTGAACTTCGACAGAATGTTCAGATAGTTGACTTGTCATCGACTCAACTGTTTATTTTTCATGAAGATCTTCAAAGCTTGATGATTGATGAATATCTGAATGAGTAGTTCAGTGCACTTCAGCTCGAGTCGTCAGTGTTCGAAACATCGAATAATGATTAGCAATTTCTTGTCATAGATGTGATAATTGATTTCAGCGAGAATCATGCTTTTACTGTAGAAGATCATCGAATGAAGAACTCTCTCGTCATCGTACTGAGATAGTATTTCACCTTTTACATAGTTCGAAGCATCGATCTTCAGAATAGCTTGTCGTTTGAGATCGAAGTGACGAAGTACTGAGGTCGAGCTGACTTGTTTCTTTAGATTGTCAAAGGCTTGAATACAGGTCTCGTTTCAAACAAAAGGCGTGTTCTTTCTAGTCAGCTGAGTGAACGATTTGACTAGCTTCGAGAAGTTCTTAATGAAACGGCGGTAGAAGTTAACAAATCTCACGAAGCTCTGAATTTCTTTTAGATTGGTCGAAGTGATTCAGCTGACTATGACTGTCACTTTGCTGAAATTCATACGAAGGTCTAGTTCTGATACGATGACTTCTAGAAAGACAGTCTCTTCTACATCGAATTCGCACTTTCGAATATTCACCTGCAGTTCAGCTTCGCGTAGTCGACTCAATACTAGTTTGACGTGATCTCTATGTTTCTTTCTCGTTTTGCTATAGATGAGAATGTCATCTAGATAGGCTTGGCAAAAGTCGTTCAGAAAGTTTCATAGAACATCATTCATATATTGCTGAAAGAAGGCCGGTTCGTTAGTCAGTTCGAATGATAGCATCTTGTATTTATATGTTTCTAAAGCAGTGATAAAAGTGATGTAATTCTCGCTATCGAGATGCATTCGAAGTTTGTTGAACGCTGATATGATGTTCAATCTAGTCAGATGCTTGCAATTCACTATTTTATCAATGATCTCGTCTATCAGCGATAGAGAATATCTATTTCTTTTGAAAATGACATTTAGCTTTCGATAGTTCACGCAGAATCGAAGATCTTCATTTGCTTTGAGAGCGAATAGAACGGGAGAGAAATAGAAGGTCTGGCTAGAAGTGATGAATTTCTTCGACAGATTCTCGTTTAAGTACTTCTTTACTTTCAGAAGTTTGACAGAGAACATTCGATAGACTCGGCAGCGAGAGAGCGTTGAATCACTGATGAGCTCGATTTTATGATCGTAGAAGCGATGAGGGGATAGTTTATTCGATTGAGCTCGATCAAAAACATCTAGAAACTCATGATATTTCGATGACAGCTTCGCTTTAATATCTTTCAAATTCTGAGTCGTTTCATTGATTGAAGAGACGTTTAGAGCGTTCAAATCGCACTGAGTATTGTACGCGATTTCTCTATTGATATCTGTCATGAATAGAGCAAAGACTTCAGTCTGATTCTTCTTTGAATGATTCAACAGTGTTTTGAACGAAGCTGCATCTATGCTTCGAATCGAGAATGACTCTTTCTGAGCAGTGATTGAAACGAGTCGTTTGAGCATCATAGAGACCTTAGTCTGAGTGATTGAAGAAGACGAAGTTGATCGCGATCAACTTGAGTGCTTTGAATTGAGAGAAATCGGAAAAATCGAAATAGAAGTATTCAATTGATTCGAAAAAACAATGACGTCGTTTCGCATATTCAGTAATATTCCGTTTTTGTTCATTCAGAACTTACTCAATATGACTTCATGATGATCGATATCAGCTATCAACATTGATACAGTCAATTTCTTATGACTTTCGATGATGAGATTGAATAGAATTTTATGAGTGATGATCTTCTTAGATATCTTCTCATCATAATCTCTTATTAGCTTCTCTTTTGCCAGAGATATAGATTGAATTTCTAGTTTCTCGCATACTCTATTGACTAGGTTAGCGTGTATGAGCGTATGAGCGGCTGAATCACTGTCTATCAGAGAACGAAGGCTAAAAGATCGGTTCTGAGAGTTGAGAAAGACGTCAATTAGAAACGACTTTTCAAAGTAATTCTCTTCTGATAGAATTTCGTCTAGTTTGCACAAAGATATAATCTCTACCTCTTCGATGACTTTTGAAGAGATGACTAGTTTTTTGAATCGAAATTCGAATCGAAATCGAACTCGAAATGATCGTATTCATTGTTCACTGCATTGATTCTGATAGGTCGATCAGAGCACTCTCTAGAGCTATGACCTGATTTATGACATATGAAACAGGTTTCGACTAGAACGTCTGCTTTCTTGACGCTAGTTAAAATCGCGTCGCGCGGCTTTAGATGATCAGGTTTTGAATGATCGACTGACTGAGTAACAACAGCTCTATGAAAGATGATCTTTGACAGATCGTCGACGCGTTTGATGAGATTGACTTTGTTCTTGATTTCTCGAATGACTCGTTGGTCATTATTCAAACGAATCAGGTAGAAACGAATCTCTTTGAGAAAATCAGATTGAACTAATTGATCTATTCAAACGAATCGAAGACGAGGGTTTATTTTATCTTTCAGATCGACGATCAGTTGCTTTTCGTGATACTTCAGATAGAAAGATAATCGTTGAAACTGAGTGTAGAACTCGCTGAACTTCTTTGATTCTTGAATCAAGTTGTAGTATTCTCTACGAAAGTTGACTTTCTTATCTGAATCATTGAACAACTCAGCTAGTTCTTTCAAAAGATCATCGACGATCTTATAGAGATTGACACAGTCACGTTCGCGTCTAGATTGAGCGGCATCAGCTGCGTCATCGAATAATCTGAAATGTACATAGCTCAGTTTGACTCGTTCATTTGAAAAGAGGTCGACGTTGATCTCTAGTTTATCCTGAATTTTGCCGTATCAGTTTTCCCAAGTAGAATTCTTTCCGTCAGTAAATCAGAGAGAATCAGGTATTTTCTGAGATCTAGAACGCTCAGAGTAGGTGAAATCAGAAGAAGTGATTTCTTTAGTTTGAAGTCTAGTCTTCAACTCTTTGATTTCGTCATCTCGTTGTTTACTCAGCTCGTTGAGTCAATCTGTTTCTCTGTCGAGAATCATGCATCGAGTCTTTCAGTTTTCGATAGAAACAGAAGGTATTACTGTTTCAGCGAATGACTCGTCGTCTTCATTGATGAATGATTCAGCACTAAAGAGTTTCAATGAATCAGTCTCAGAGGTTTGAGAAAAGCGACTTCGAAATTCTTCGAAACGTTCTTCGATAGATGAACGTTTTGACATGGTGAAATTTGAAGAAAGAACGAGATCGAGCGAATGACGATGCTCGGCAGTATTAATGAAGGCGTATGGTCAAGTGTTTAATCTTCAGGGGAGAATGTTGTTGATTAGAGAGGTATTTTTGGTTTGCGAGTTTTTTGAGTGATTCTCAAGCAATTCACGAAGGTTCTTTATCGTCGATTCTCTTAATCGAGTTGAACAGCTTATTTTCACTCGTCTGTTTCATGAGAATGGGTTGATTCTCTTGATCGAATGAACTTTGCGTACTTAGTGAGCGATAAGTTGTCTAGCGATTCAAACAGCCTCGTCGTTGATTCTATCAAACTCTCTAGTGTTGTTCAGTCTTTCGATTGCGTCGATCATCAGATAAACGAATTTCTTTAGACTCGTTCTGTCTGTACGAGTATGTTGAATGAGTAATGAGATCAGTATCGTGTGATTAACGAATTCTTAATATAATGTCAGAATCGTGCCTAGATGAGTCAATCAGCGAAAGTCAGGGTTGAATAGTGCTTGATCTTTAGAGGTAGCTATAACTGAATATTAAGAATACAGAAGAAGATGAGTACAAGAGCTTCTATTTAAGTAATATTCAGAGACTGCGCTAAGCTCGAAGAGAATGTGTTTGTGACACGAGTAGAATGTGATGTAGAAAGAAAGATGATGTTGAACAAAGAGATGTTGAGAAAAGAAAATAGAGACTGAGTCAGATCTGAGTCAGATCTGAGCTAGAGACACTGACTAGCTCTATTCAGCCTTGATACGCTCGTAACATTTATCTACTGTTAGAAATCAACATAGAGCGAGTCATATGAGTGTAATATAACTAATATATAAATGCTAAGAAAGAAAAGTATCTACAGAATAAAACTCGCAGCTTATATGTGTGTTTCTGATCTCTGTGCTAGGCTCGAAAGAATTGACGCCTTACACAGATGACACAGAAACTCGATGACATCACTTTTAGCTTGAATGCTCACTAGACTCAATTAGAGATAATCGAGATCGAGAA
>JAABUS010000928.1_pt1 | contig 69291 bp, 26 predicted proteins | sample 5560161 | NCBI WGS metagenome assembly JAABUS01 (sample SAMN10711885, study PRJNA513376) | rock metagenome | isolation source: Antarctica rocks | place: Antarctica: Victoria Land, Trio Nunatak nord | collected 2016-01-04
GGGGAGGGTGGGTTGGGGTCGGAGGGGGTTTGGGGCGGGTTGGAGCTGGAGCTGGTTTGGGTAGAGGGATGCTTTTGGGCGGTGAGGGTTTGGTCGTGCGGGAAGAGGCTGTGTTTGATGAGGGTTTGGAGGTGGTGAGATTGGTGGTGGTGAGGGGTGAGTTGGGGAGTTGTTCTGAGCGTAGGAAGCTGGAGAGGGTACTTTGTCCCTTTGGACGTTTGTGTGGCTCAGAAATCTTGTTTCTTTGCTTGTCGTAAGAGGGAGTAGTTTCGGCTTTGGTAGTTGTCAGTTGTTTGAGGGCTCGCTCTGCTTCTATGACCTGAAGCTGGGAAGCGGCAGTTGTGAATCCGCCGACGTAGGAGAAGGCGCTGGGATCTTGCATAGTGGTGGAGACGCCGATGGAATAGGAAGCTGCCATAGACACATAGATCGTAGTCCCAAAAGAGTCAGGGAGATTGTCGCCATCATTGCCCTGCACCCTGCGCCGCTTCATGGGAGGGTAAGCAGTCTCTTGCATCAGGTCGGCAGGGGGCAATTTGTTCCACCCATTCTTTTTCCTTTCGGCAATTTCATCACCGTTGAGAGGCCATTGGTCGTCTTCGAGCCTTGTCGCCTTCTTGCAGCCCTCTAATAACGCTGTCTGCGTCGGACATTCGCGCCGCAGGATCCTGGAAATGTCCTGCACTGCGCTAAAGCCGAGTGTCGGACCTTTGCTGGTGAAGAAATGGCGGACCTTCTTCGAAGATAGGAAAGGCGAGAGAATTGTCTCCTCTGGGAAGACATTAGCCGCATCAGGATGATTGAGAATGACTTACTAACCTCTTTGCGAATTCTTGGTTGGGCAACTGATGTACAGCAACGCTTGTGCACGCGTCATTGCAACGTATAGCAGTCGACGTTCCTCGTTGGTGTCCTCGGCCCTTGAGTGAGGGATCGAGCCTTCGTAGGCTGACGGAATGAAGACGACCGGCCACTCAAGACCCTTGGCTGCATGCATGGTAGATATTGTCACTCGGCATTGAGGCGTAGCGATCCCGTCTTCGCTCTCTTCCTCTCGTTGTATCTCTGTTGCAAGGGCGACGTTTGCCAAGAATTTTGATAACGTTTCCTCTGATGGGCTGGTCTTCAACTTTTGAATGCCTTCAATGTCGGGCAAAACATCTACATCCTGCGCCATATCTGCTTCGGTAAGTACCTCGTAATCAGAAGCTTGAGCAAACAGTTCTTCGACATTAGCCCACCGCGTGTCGTAGTCTTGTTCATAATTCTTTTTGATGTGGCGTTCAAAGTCTAGCTTTACCGTAAGATACCTAAGCAAGAGCTCTGGTGAGTATGGATCGTTGACATCCGAAAGCCTGTTCTTGGCGGAGAGAATGATACGAAACAATGACCCCAGACCTTGGCTCGCTTGCTTTGAGATCTTGATGTTTGGTATTGTACCGCCTTGAATTATATTGCGGATGAGGTTCCACAGGGTCATGCTAGCTGTTTCTGCCGCCTCGAGCAACGCTTTGATGGTAGCAGGACCAATACCTCTGAGAGGGACATTGATGACTCGAGCTAGAGCATCATTGTTCGCCGGCTGACCGATTACCCGTAGATAGTCGAGGAGAACCTTGATTTCAAGCCGGTCAAAGAATTTTTGCCCACCCACCATACGATACGGTATACCAGCTCTGCCCATTGCAGACTCGATATGGCGTGATAAGGCCGCCGAGCGAAGTAGGATGGAGTAATCAGAGTGAGTAAGAAGACCACCAGCAAGGACTGTACACCGTTCAATCTCCGAGACGATCCACAAGGCCTCAGCCTCGGCGGTTGGCACATTGCGACGGACCGGCACCGTCCCGGGGCAATGAGTTGGTAGAAGCGGGCGTTGTATCCGAGAAGAGTCTTGTTCGATGACCTCGCGCGCCGACAGAATGATTGCACCCGAAGATCGATAATTGTCTTCCAGATGTATGACGAGGGTATCTGGATACAGTTTCTGCATCCTGTTGAGGTTTTCTACTTCGGCGGAGCGCCAGCCATATATGCTCTGGTCAGGGTCGCCAACAGTGGTTACTCGTTTGTTCTTGGCCGCGAAAAGCCGCATGAGGTCAAATTGAACGAGGTTCGTATCTTGGAACTCGTCAATCAGTACCACTTCGACGTTTGAGACACACTCGGGATGCTGTCGGAGGAGATCGACGCATCGTAGGAGGAGATCATCGTAGTCCAGCATGTTGGATCGCTCGAGGTGATCTTCGTAGGCCTCGAAGACGAGGTGAAATTGTTGCTGGTCAACGTTCTTCTTCTTCCCTTCATTCTTGGCAAGATCGGTACAGGTAAGGCCTTTCGACTTAGCCCCTGATATCCGTGCTTGTGCCTGCTTTGGCTCAATGTTGAGATCCATCCGCTTGACGAGACGCTTGATGATGCTGAGGCTATCGGAGCTGTCTGCAATGCCGAAACCCTTGCGTATACCAATGAAGTGGCCATACGAGACAAGGTATCTCCTACAGACTGAATGGAACGTGCCTAGAATCAGCCGAGCCTCCATGCCATTGCCAATTAATTTCGCAATCCTGTCCTTCATCTCCCGCGCGCTCTTGATGGTGAATGTAAGGCATAGTATATTCCATGGCTTGTAGCCGTAGTACGACAATAGGTATGCGACTCGTGAGGTGAGGGTCTTGGTCTTGCCGGAACCTGGAGGAGCGAGAATCTGGAGGACAGAGGTTGGGGAAGTGACTGCAGCGCATTGCGCGGGGTTGAGTTCTGCTAGGGAGGACTCCATATGCTGATCCGCGGACGTTGTATCTTTCTCCGATCGACGAGGTACTGATACGGAGGCATTGATTGTCCTCCCGTCGAGGGCGTTTTGTATGATGCGTCCAGAGTGATGTGGGGGGAGGGTAACGCGCATAAACGGCGAAGGTCGGTCGCGCTGTCACGTGACAATTAGGTGAGTGTCCCAATTCGCGATATCGAGGAATTCATATGCATTCAATGCGAATTGGTGAATCATGGGCACTATAACTTGAATGCAGGTATCAAAGCTTCTAACAATGGAACAATGCTAATTCTCTAAGTGGACATGCTATGCTTTGCCATCTCTGCCATCTCTGCCATCTCCGTCCGGCTCCATTCATGCTCGTCGTTACTCCTTCTCCAAACTCTATCTTTGTCACCGAAGGCTCTTAGCAAGTGAGCCATCTTCTATCGATCCCGGAGCTGCGCGAACCAAAGCGAACATAACCCGGAGGTAGTCAACGCTTGGTTCGTTGGGAAGACTTGAGGAAAGAGACGAACGTAACTTTGAGGTAGTCAACGTCTCTCTCCCACTACTGATCTAAGATGTTCCATAGGCTAGCGTCATCCATACGCAAGGTCCGTTGTCGGGATTTCGGCGAGGTTAACAAGGCACAGGTGTTTTCTGCGTTGGAGCAGCCGACTGTGTGATGTTCTTACGAAGGAAATTCAAGAGTCATTGATCTTCTTGAAGAAGAACATGACCCCGTCCAGATGCTTCGCCTTTTCCCGTCCGAGGATTTTAACGGGAACTTTGGTAACCCTATGATCGTTGAATCTATACCACTCATCTGAGACTTTCGCCACTGCGGTATAATGAGGGTTATCCAACCTGTAGTGCATCAACTTCACTTCTATACCAAGGCAGGAGCCATACTCACGTCTGCTCATTCTCGATGAACGCGACTAGCTTATAGCTTGTATGCGCTGGGGGATTGTGGATGCACTTGCGCAGATACTGCGCGCTTAAGGGTACTTCGATCGAACCCTTCTTCTTGCTACCGTCGGGCTTCGCAAAGGTAACGTTGACAGCAAGGTGTTTTGGCAGATTGGCGCCGAGTTTCTTCTGTTTCCGGACTCCGCCAGTCTTCCCACATTCGCGGCATGGAAGTTGTGCATGCAGTTCTGGTTCCGTGTATTTCTTCATGAGTTCTTCGAGCGTCGTTGCCTTGGTCTCCTCTTTAGTGGCATCTGTCTTGGACAGCGACAGTGTGTAGGACTTTCCATGGGATTGGACTTCGAAAGTGTGCCCGCAGGAATCGCACTTCTCCTGATTTGAATCAATATTTTGGATGGAGGTTTTGCGGGCTGATGACTTACGATTTCGATCGTCTCAACCTCGAACAGCTTCCGCAGTATGTTTTCCGACGTCGAGTCATCATTGGTAGGAGGCTTCTCGTCAAGTTGTTTGAGTAGCGCTTGCAGATACTCGTTGCAATCTTCCGAACTCTCCCCATTGAATTTCTTCGCATGTCCATGTGTGGCGCGATTCAATTTGGTGCTGATCATATAGATGAACTCGATTGGATTCACCGCATTGTCTTGATCAGAATGAGCTTTCTCGGCCGGCGTCTGCAAGCGTGCGAGCAGCTGGCCCAACTCGGCCCCAAGTTTCCTGCCTCATTTTAGCGATATCACGTTGGAAATGTTCGCCCACTCACAGTTTTGAGGTCCTATTTATGAACTTGTCATTGAGAGTCTTTCGCATGTCGCTCCCTTGCTGATCCAGTCGGCCCGCGGAGTCTGCAGGGTCAAATTCTCCCTCAAACCCCCAGATCTCTTTCTGACTCATTGCATTCTTTCTCATGGGCTTGTAACGATTCACTAGATCATCACATCTAGCCAGGCATTGTAACACCGCGTTGGCGAAGTCCAGTTTCCTATAATTGAGAAGACCTCGCGGCTTCTTAGCGTCGGTAGCTGATGCCATGGGTCCGTTTCTCCTGGACTTGGGTGAAGACGGGCGGTTCGATGAAGGACGAGTTCCGGTCCTGCCAGAAGGCTTGTCCGGTACGTCTGACTTTGCTCTCTTGGAGCTGCCAGTCGCTTCCTCTTCCGACTTGCGCTTTTGGCCAGCAGCAGCTGGTGCTTGAGGTGCCTTTACGTTGAACCGGCCTCTTGGTGGCTGGCTGGTACCGTTTCTTGCCGCAGACCTGGCTGCCACGTCCGGCTTTGCTGCCGCCCGGCTTGCGTTCATCCTCTCTTCCAGTTTACGCTGTTGGTAGTGAGCTGTCAACTCGCCGTCATCTATCTCCTCGCCAATTATATGCAGCAATTTTGTAAACCCTACTTTTCGCTGTGGCCAATGGGTTAGCTCGATGACTACCGTGACCAGGTCCGGGGCCGTGTTACAGCACTTACTATACGTTTGCGCGTTATAGTCTCTCCGGTGTACGGGATCACATACGTGACCATGTCATCCTCTTTCAGTGCACTAGGAATAGAAACGCTTGGTGAGGCCTTGACAGTTGTTGTGGCATTGCTGTCCTTTGGAATAACAGGGAACACCGTCGACTTGCTGCTTGGCTGCTTGACATCACCCTCCTTGGGGTCAGCAGCCTTCAGCTTCTTTGATATCGTATCAACATCGTCAGCAGAGTCACGCTTTCTCTTCTGTGGCATCTCCACTGGGTTGATCGCCTTCGAGTTGACCGATTGAGTTGGCTTGGCAGTCAGTGCTGGTCGAGAATCCTGTAGCTAGAGTTCCAGTCAGCAATGAACCGCAGCCAGGCTGATATCAATCTCCAGCACATCAGGCAGGTACTGTACCTTCACCTTCTTTGTGGCTTGAGCGTCATCATTGTCATCATCCTCGTCTGCCATTCTCTTATGAGGGTTCTCTCGTGGCGGCGTGTTTTCACGTTCGAACTGCAATCTCTTCGGTCAAGATCAGCAAGGGTAATAGAAAGCAGCTTTGCGGTCGTACCTTGTTCGGTCTCTTGATGCCAGCAGCTTTGTCTGCTCGATCCTGGCGGATCTGCTGCAATGCCGCGTGGCGGTTTCGATGCAACGCCGCTTGTGCCGACGTCGTGGGCAAGACTCTCTTCTTCTTGTCTGTCGCGATAGGCATGATGAAGGAAGCGTGTCTTACGGCCAGAGGTGTGATATGGGAGTAGGTGATGAGTGAAGACGTTGATGTATGAAGGAAGTAGTTGCTCTGGAAGGCTTGATGAGAGCTTGATGATCCAAGACTGGAAGAGCTTTGATGGAAGAATGATGATTGTGACCGTTGAGATCGAGGGTTGCTTGAAGTGTGGTTTGGGAAGAAGGGAGGTTTCTTGAGAAGGAGGGAAGCTTCATAACAGGAGAATTTCCAACAAGAAAATTCATTGGAAGTGTCGAGAGAGCAACATTTTGAGAAGGGATAGGGGCCGAAGGTACGACACACTCTCTTCAAAACTTCCAAATGAAGCCTCTCAACACCGCTCGGTCAAACGAATACTGGCGGGAACAAGAACCATGCGTAAATCAGCCACCCACATCGTGACCCGGTGGGCTTGACCGTCGGTATGACACTCGAGTTGCTGTCCGGTAAAGCGGGAGTCTGGGCACGGAGAGATGCAGTATGACACCGCCTTCGGAGACAGCAAAGCCAAAGACATGAACGACATACTGGTCCGCAACGACTTCCGCCCTGGACTTTGTTACCAGCAGTATCACGAGCAACAGTCTCCCGGCTTGTGTTTCCTTCGGACCGAACAGCTTTAAGATCAATGACAATGCCGCTGCCTGGGCTCTGCGTGGGGCTTGCCCCCTTCCTTCTACTCGTTATGCTGATGTTTTGTGTCTTGCCCCTTCGACATCGTTGCTGCCAGGATCTTGCGCCGGCTTCCCACTCTGCTCGACTTTCTCAGCCATGGCGTTAGTGCTGCTAGTCGTTGGGTTATTGTCGGACATCGCTAGGCTTGTCAACAGATCATTCCACTGAACATATCAGAGACTTACTTCAGCGCGATGTCGGTTATTCGGGTAGGATAGCGTGCGATCTGATATTATGCGTTGTCCTTCCTCACTTAGAGTCCAATTGTACGCCCCAGAAGCGCGTCTGACAGAGTTGAATTCGGGATAGGGATTATTCGAGGTAGAACCTACAAAATCATGAGAAATCTCGCCATATGCCCCCCCAGTATGTAGAGAGATGAGAGATTTACCTTGTCTGCATGTCTCAAGGACAGGAGGTGCTCCTATATTGTGGAGAGCTCGAGTCAGAGTCCATAGCAACTCGAATAATAGTATATGGGACAATAGTCAAGAAAGAGTACAGTGGTGTTGGCAAGGGTCTCGATCTATGCGTCTAGAGTCAACGAACGCATCTTGAAGACCTCAGTATCGACGACCCACAAGTCAATGATGTGGGTCTCTATACGGACGCGAGAGCAACGTGACTTATAGTGCAAGCGTGCCCTGTTGACCGCGGAAATTGGAGCGAGGCCCAGTTTAGCAAATCTAGACTGCTAATCAGGACAACAGAGATCCCCCACTGCCTAAGCAAGTAGACAAGATTCAAAGCATCAAACCGAGAATATATAAATATATAGTAAATAGCGATTTCGCACCATAGCAGCAGAAGATTGTGATTTCCGTAAGTCAGATCCTACCCCTTTTATACTACCTCTAGCCTACTCCTTCACTCTATATTTCATTCTCTGCGACACATCTTATTCGTGTTTGATGAAGCTTTCTTCTTGTGTTTACTGCCCTGTATTCATAAGCATCATCAGGGAGGATCGAGGAGAGCCGTTTCTTTCATAGGCTCGCAATTTGGCAGTGGGAATGTTCGTTACATGGTTGCTAAGCGCGACTGATATGGTGTCGACGATTAGGTTGTATGTAGGCTGATGGCCTTAGTGGATGAACAAAGTAGCTTTTGTCACTATTGTTGATGATGTCAGTGTTCACTCAGGACTTCAGTTCCCAGACAAAAGGTGAAGCCAACTGTGACAAAGCGAAAGTGGTATAGCGTACATGGTCTTCACAATCGGCACATTCAACGAGGAGTATGAACCTGAAATTTCATGTTAAGGGATATTGACCGAAAAAAGTCTGCTATGAGCCCTCTAGGAAACAAGCACATAGGTCGCTTATTCAACGCAGACCGAGAAATTAATAATACTCTTCTGCGAAGTCGAGAAGCTGGGAGTCGTGAAGGCGGCCTGATCGCGAAAAGATCAATTAGTCGAAATTCTCTCGACTTGTCAGCGCTTCCCGTCCTTGTGTGGTTCCCGTTTTCTGGATGTTTTCGCTTCATGCGTCTAAAAGCAGGAGTACACACATTAGTAGCGAAGCATCTACAAACCGAGTGGATTCCCATTGTTCACCGTGAAAGGTCTGTGGAATGGGTGAGCAGGTCGCCTCTCTGCGTAGAAACTCCGAGAGGAATATCCACAGCCATTGACTGAGTTTTATTCGAGACGACGATGAGATGACCGCCCCACCGTTCGCATCCTTCAACGCCAGTCTCGTCTTCCTCCTCCTCCTCCTCCTCCTCACTTTCGCACTGCCAACCCTCCAAGTCAACATTCTCCTAATCTCAACGACCTGCTGGATCGCCCACTGCCACAATCTCGCCCCCAGCGTCGGCTGCACCAGCCCCCCAAATCTAGTCCACGTCGACCAAAAATCTTCCAGCACCTCTCCGCTCTGGTAGATGCGATGTGGTAAAACGGCGCCCCTACCCCTTTCATCATCGAATGTGACCACGCGGCTGCTCCGGCAGATCCTGGCTCGACCACCGCGGGCCCGGCGAGCGGGAAGATTTTCGACCAGTGTAGCAGGCATACCGGCGATCGAGAAGTATACTAGGCCCAGAAATGCGTTGACGCTTTTGTTGATACTCTCTGTACAGATACAGAGATCGGCAAGCTTAGTCCTCCATTGTTGAGGGCAGAGCTCAGAGAGCGGTGACTAAGGAGGTGGATCTGCCAGGCATCGACCTTGCAACGTTAACGAAGGCTCGGGGAATGTTGAAGAGAAAGTGACACCTTCAAGTAGTGCATGTTGATGATCTTCTTGACAACGCCGTATGTATATTATCGGCAGTATCCAACCAATTGACCGTCTCTCTCATTATATACAAAATGCTGCAGACTTGGCTGAGCTATAAGCCATTGCCCGGTGGCCCAGCGGCATTGACATGCACCTTCAATCAACAAAAATTGGTTGAGACACTACAGAGGAGGTGATGAATCAGTGGCGTTGATCAGCCAACAAGCATCATCTTGCCACAAAGCTTCGTCCAACTCAGTTCAGGGCGCCCCTTCAAGGCAGCTGGAGTCACCGACTTCCTTGCTTGACTTGGTGATCTCATGGACCGATTGCAGGGCCAAGGGCATGACAACTATTCGAGTCTACCTCTGGTGAGAATGCTCTGACCGCAATGGTCGTTCGTTCTTGAGCCTGACTGCAGTAGCGTTTAAGTCCTTGCGTAATTCCTAAGATAGCGATCTTATTTAGCCACAGGGCGTTGGGAGATTACTAGGTCCTGGAACTGTTCATAAACAAGTCTTGCCTCCCGGAAAAGCTTGCTCAACACCTTCGTCTCGTGCTTGCGTACTGTCCGTACTTCGCCCCAATCCTCGCAGCTGACGCCGAGGGGACCGTCTTCTGGCAACCAGTGTCTGCCCAGAATATAGTGACTAAACTTTCCAAACGTTTCTTTGTCATGATGCTTGTTCTCTAGTAACCCGCCGTTGAACCAAAGCAGTCGATCTGCTGCATTCAAGTGCGCAAGAGCATTGCCACAAATGGTGTTACCTTCGCCTAGAGGACTTAAGCCGATGCCATAGTGCTTCGCGAAGTAGTACGGTACTTGACATAGTTCTAAGCCGAACCAAAATATTTCTTTGCCCCCTCGATCCACACCATGTATTCCCAACCAGCAGCATATCCTATTTGGATCGGTAGAGTCGAGTCTAAACCGTGTCGAATCCCCTGAGATAGCAAGTATATTGAAGGTCTCTCTTCTCGATGCTGATGACAATCTCTTCCGAACCCTTCTTGTATCTGTTACATAGAGTTTTGAAGGGCATTTTGGCGTGTGATAGAGGGTTCCTGATGAATGGGAAGGATACGGCAATGGCCTCGTCAAAGCGTTCAGCCAGGGTTTGCAACTATTGTGCTGTTATGCCTCTTTTGTTTTTCTCCAGAAGATCTAGTCGAAAAGCGATAAGCTGTACCCGTTGGCCCTTGTGGCCGAATTCTGTAGTAGCGAGCGGAAACTTGTCCAGGTATTCGAGGGTGTCGTGAGCCACAAGTTTTGAAGCTACGGCAGCAGCGGAACCCCAGTGCGCCTGGTAGGCATTGCGGATTGCGCATAATGGTAAGAATAAGATAATAAAGATGGCTATGAAGACTGAGCTTCTTACAGAAAGGCGTATGGTGCGCCGCCGTGGTATGAGCGCATAGTAGCCAGTCAGACGCGCCAAAGCCTCCCCCATCGGCGAGGGTTGCTCGCTCATTGCGCGAAAGCTCGCTTCAGGTAGTTTTGCCCAGGTTCCAGTACTTCCGCTCGCCTAGCAGTGAGGAAAAGATGCGCCGCGCGGAAAACTTATACCGAAAGCTGAGGCCGGCTCATGACAGCTAGGAAATGTCGAGCGTTGGAATATGAAAAACGTCAGCAAAGTCAGCAACTAGGTGATGGGCAGTCAGGACAAGTAAAGCAACAGCCTCCCAGAATGAACGTTGCCCGGTTTCCGATGACCCGCTGGCGCTCGACGACTGCAAGCGCCGAGCGCCCCCCACTATTGGATTTACTTTTCATCATTTGAATGGTAGTGCCAACTTTGAACTTAAGGCTGAGATGGCGCTGCGCCTTGTTTCAGTTTGCATAGACCTCGGCTCTCTTGTAGCGAACAAAGAGATAGCCGCCGCTCTGGCCTGCGAAATATAGTGATGGACATCTGTCAGTTACCACTTCGCTTACTAGCGGTAAATTACCGTCACTAACGATAAATTTACATTCGCATTTACGATCAGTGACGTACTAATCGCGGGTTAGTAACTAATTTCGTCTCTCACCGCCTCGTCTCTCGGCGGGTGCCACCTAGATTAATATATCACCTGCATTAATAATTTTCTACCAGATTTTATTAAACTATCTAATTAATTATTCACCATTATTACTATGCTTTAATTAAGCTATAAAGAGCGCGAATTACGCATTATGCAGATCTACAAAGTCTTTCAGAACAATAAATATATTAATATTGTCTTGTACGCACGCGAATTTAAATATAGTTAACAGAATCTGCAAAATTGTCTTAATAATATATTTTCAAAATCGATATACTTTTCTATCTGCAGACAATATATAGATACACAAAAACAAATAATTGTCAACTATATTATTTGTTTAGATAATATAAATATATTATTAACTATAGATCTTGTTGTTAATATTGCAAATTGTTTTTTTCTATTTAATAGTCTAGACTAATTGTTCGGTTCCAATAGTTGGAACCGAATTGCATAAATTATGAAAATACTAACTATATTAGGTTAAAACTTGATCTAATTAGATATAACTTTCGGGTCGGGTTATAGATTTTGGGGAAAAACCAACCCGAACAATCAGTCTATTTGATACTAATTCTGTAGATCAGTATTAATTTTGATACTTCTATAATAGATATTCTAAGCTTAGAACTTGTTGTCAAATATCTATTGCTATTGTTTGCAAAAATATCTTATTAAATATAGAAATACTAAAGCTTTACTTTAGAAAGCTAAAAAGCATAATAGACAAAAAAAATATACAAATTAAGAATTACTAAAATATAGACAAAACAAACTTTTGTATAAACTACAAAAAAATATATACTATTAATATTAGAAATTTTAGAGACATATTGTAGATAATAGATTCTAAAAATTGCAACTATATTATTGTTGCAAAAACTACTAGTATTGTCGACAAGTCTATTTTGTCTATAATTATTATTAAGAAAATAAATATTCTAGTTAAATAAATTGCAAACAATATCGATAACAATACGCTATTTAATACTAGTAATACTAAGTACTCTAATAATAATCTTGCTATTAATTGACTTTATTATTTTACTAGATATATTTGCGACAAGCGCAAAGAACAATAGATTCTTTTAATTATTAATAGTTTTAAATTTTATATAATTCTAGAGTTTCTCGATTTAGCAATTAATAATAATATTGTTTTTTTTAAGTTTTCTTTTTATTCTATATATATTATACAGTTATTAGATATAAATATCTTTTAGATCTACAAATTATATTACAATTAAACAATTAATTATATTGTTTATTGCAATAATAACAAATTTAATTATATAAAGTTCTTTGTTGTTTTTTAGATATTTTGAATTGAAACTTTTAAGTTAACAATTCTACAATATATTTTTGTACAAATTAATATTATATTTTTTAATTCTATTATTATTATAGATTTATTAAGAGCAAAATTTGCTATTAAACAAACTATTAAAAAATTAGCAATTATATTGTTGTTACAAGATTCTAATAAATACTTTATAAAAATATTGCAAGAATTAAAATTTATTAAAAAAGTTATCAATTATATTTGTAATTTTTACAATAAAAAGAGTATCTTCAATATATATTCGAATCTATTATTTTGCTTATTAAGAAAAATAAAAAAGTAGAAAAATACTTTAAAGCTTGTTAAAAGAAATTTAAACAAGTATTTAACTGCAACAATTGTACGCAAAAAGTATTGTTAACAATATAATACTATTGTTGTTAACAATATTACTAAATTAATAATAACAAGAGACTGTAGAACTATAATATCTATATATATATAGCAAATAGCAAAACTTATTATTGTTAAAACAGAGCAAAAAATTTAATAAATAACAAAAAAAATTGTTGCAAATATCTTAAAAATAACAAAAAAAAAAATATAAAAACTATATATATTGCAAAAAGATCTAAAAAAAAAAGTCAAAATAAAAAAAAAAAAAAAAAATTTGTTGCAAAAAAACCAATTGTTGCTATAAAAAAACAAAAGTATAAAACAAAAAAGATTACAAATATTATAAAATAAGTTGCAAAAATTACTATTGCAAAAATTAAGATTACTAAAAATATAGAAACAAATAAAAAGACAATATATAATTAGAAACTTTATAATATTATATAAATTGCGCAGAAGTTGTCTAATAAAAGAAATAGCTTTAATACAAATATATACAACTATTCTAATCTCTATTTACTATCTATTATATCTTAATATATTAATCTATATACGACAACAATTTTATCTAACAATACAAATATTCTAATATTATCTGCAGATATTAATGCAATAGCAAAGAATATTATATTTAAAAAGATAGAACAATACTATAGAATATATAAATATTAGATATATTGAATAGTTTTTTCTTCGAATTGTTTTTTAGATTGTTCTTTACTTATTTATAAAACTTATAGATACTTAGTTTAAGCAATTTAAATTATATTTAAATATATTTGTTATTTGTTATTTCTTAATAATTAATTGTATTAAAAGATTTGTTTTTAATTTTAAAGAGTTTCTTTCTTTGTTATCTAAAACTCTATTATTTCTTATCTAAATTATTAACTTTTAATATATAAAATATAGCGCACAATTCTAGCTTTTATTTGATTTTCTAATAGCATATTACAAGCTTATTAAAGCTATATTAGTAATTTAAGTTCTACGCCTTTAAGCAAATCTATTATTATGCTTGATATATTCGAGAAGCAAGTATTTTGAGCATAATGTTTAACATATTTAACAAACAAATATTGCAAACAATTATATTTGTTATATTCGACAAACAAGCAAGACAAGCAATCAATATTTTCTTAATATATAGAAAATCGAATACAACTCTTTTATAAATTGTGTTTAACTTATTATAGATTTTTACTTATTGTTACTCTAATTTATTAAATCTTTCTTAAAATTTATTAAATATAGAAACTATTTATAGTTGCAAATCTTGTTATTAAGTAATTGTTTATATTGTTTAAAGATATCTACAAATCTCTTTAATAGCACAACTTACTCTAATATCTTTGTAGAAAATACTAGCGTAATACTTTAAATATTTTAAGAATATCTATATTAAATTAATGCGCTTCTATCTTAAATACTAGCTTATTAATATTATATTAACTATTAATTATAAAAAACAACAAAATTAGAATTAACAAACTTAATATCTATTATAAAAATTGTATTAATCTAAAAAACTAACTTATACAAATAAATATCTATTTTATCTTTTATTTTATTTTAGCAAATTAAAAGACAATTTTTGTATTAATATTTTTTAGAAGAAGAACTTAATATTAACTTAAGTTAAACTTACAAAAGTATTTAAAAAATAATAGCAAAAATTCTTGTACAATATTTACAAACTTTAATAACTTTAAAAAAGAGCTTTAAAGAATTTTTAAAATATTTAATAAAAAACAAATTGTAAAAAGAGTAATTTAGTATTTAACTTAATAAATTTTTGCAACAAACTATATTACTAGATTTTAAAAATATATTAATTTAATTAAATAGAACAATATTGTACTTATAACAATATTTCGACAAGATCTTAAGAACAATCTAAAAGACAAAATTATACGTAACAAAAAAACTCTTAACAACATATTTAATCTTATTAAAATAATTATTAATTTCGACAACAAACTATATAAAAGAGCTATAAAAAAAATACAATTAATTTCGAAAAAAAGCAAGAATCTTTTTTGAATTAGTAATCGAATATTAATAAAAAGAATCTTGTTCTAATTAGAAGTACAATAATTTAAACTATTATAAGTTTGTATCTATAAAACTAAATTCTATTTAACAATATAAAAAGAATTTTTTTAGAAAAAAGCAAAATAATAAATTTTAAAAAACGTACTATTTATATAGCAAATCGAGTTACTTTGCAAAAGATTGTTAATTATAAAACTTAATAAATTGTTAACAAATTAATACTATATTAAGAGAGATATTTAATAGTTAAAACAATATTAGAAAGCAAATTAATACAAAGACAAATACTTTTAAAACTAGATCGAACAACAACTACTATTTAATAGAAAACTTAAATCAATTATAGAAAGTTCTAGATAAGATATTATTAAACAAGATACTTATATTTACGCAAGAAATTAATCAAATACTTAATAAAATTATAAGAGCAAAATAATCGAAAATATTATACTCTTATTTAGCAACAAACTTAGACAACAAATATAATTAAAAAAACTTTTACAAATATTTAAATAATATTACAAATTATCTTAACGCTTTAACTAGCTTATTAAGAGAGAGAAAAATAAATTAAATTGTAAATAAATGCAAAAAAGCGCTAGAAAGTAACGTTACTATAAAAAGAGAAATTCTTAATAAAATCGAACAACAACTAAGCAATATAAATTTATTTTAAAAGAAAATAAAGAAAGCAAAAAAATATACGATATTTAATTAAACAAGATATTATAACAATTTATACTAAACTTATCTAAAAGACAAAAAAGAAATTAACTAATTTTTTAAAAAGTTAAAATTATTAATGCAATATAGAAAGAAAACTTAATATAAACAAACGCTTAAAGTAGAAGTTTTAATATTAAAACAAAAAAAATTTTAAATTTTTAAATAAAAAGTATACTAGAGAAATATAATATATTAGTTTAACAATAGCAATTAAACTTAACAATATATATATAATATTTTATTATATTAATTAAGATTAATAGTTATTAATTTATTGCAATAATTAATTTTAATACAATAAGTAATTTTATAATTAAAGCTTTTATTAAGAGAGAAGAATACTCTACTTAAAAGAAGTCTAACGCATACAATTTAATAATTATAAATAAAAATTTATTACTTAATAAAAATAAAAGAGTAAATAAAGAAACAAAATTACTATCGATAGCTATTTAGCAATACTACAAGAAACTAATCTTTAATATAGTAGAAATAGTTATTTATAATATTGTTCTAAAAATATCTTAATTAAAGCAATATAATTTAAAAGTTAACTAAAATATATAAGTACTTAAATTTGCGCAATATAATTACGTAATTTATATTTAATCTATATATTAATAATATTTAATAATAGATAAAAAAACAAATTGAAAATCGATTGCAAATAGCAAATTTGTATTTTTCCAAAAAAACAATCTAACAAAATTTAATTTAATAAGTATTAGCAAAAATTAATTAAATTACAAAATTAAAGTAAATAAAAAAAATTACAATTTTTTTAGAAATCTTAAACTATTTAATATAACAAAGAAATTGCTAAAGTATATATTATAAATATACAACAATTAAAAGTATCTATTTTAAGAAAAAAAAACAACAAAGACTTTTTCTAAATATTAATTATAAAATTACAAAATTAAACTTAAATTAAACAAACAATTTTTATTTGAACTTATATATATTTTATTTAAGAAAAAGCTCGAAGTATTTCGCAAATATCTAGCAAAAAATAAAAAATAAATTTATTAAAAAATCTTAATTACAAACAAGATATTTAATTCTCTTTATATTAAAAAAGAATAAAATCTTTTGTCTATATATTAATTATTAAAAACTAAATAATATTACAATTAAGAATTAATATCTACTACTTAATATTAGCAAACTTTAAAATTAATTATTCGAAGCAAAGTACTTTATTAAATTAAATTTACAAAAAGTATACAATTAAATTAAAATAAAAACAAAAAAAAAGTAGAAAACAACTTTTTACATATAATATAAATTATACAAATATACAATAATATTATTCGAGCTTATAAACATTTTAACAATATATTAAAAAATAATTAATAATATATTATAATAATATTTGAATTAATTTGTTATAATATACTTAAATAATATTATAATTTATTTAAAAATTTTAAAAAAATATATTAATTATATCTTTAAAGTATTAAAATATCTAAATATAAAAAATTTATATTTTAAATTAAAGAAATACAAATTTTATTAAAAGAAAATTAACTTTTTCGAATTTGTTGATAAACAATATAAAATATATATAAATTTTAAAAAATTACAAACAATTAAAAAATAAAAACTATTAATAAGTATTAAAAAAATATAATTCTTTCTAGATTTTATAAACTATAACAAAAAGTTTATTAAAAACTACTTAACAAATACAATACTATTAATAAATTTTACAAAAAAAAATATGCTATAATTATAAAAACTTGCAAAAAAGAAATTATTTTAAAATCTTAAATTAAAATGTTTAAAGAAGTTAATATTAAAAATATACAATTTACAATTGTTAAACAAAATTAAAATTAACATATTAAATCTAATTATTAATATATACTACAATTAATTATATAACAATATATAGTATTTAATAGTATATATTTCGAGAAAACTCTTATTAATTATTTAGAATTATGATATTTACAATAAAAAACTACTTGCTATAGTAGTATTCTTAAAATTATAAAAAATATATATAAAAAAATTACTTAAATTTACAATTCTTATAGATTATAAGAATTTTATACACTTTATTATTATTAAGTAGCTAAATAGAAGATAAGTACGATAATTAAAGAAACTAGAATAATACAAATTCAAAATACAATATATTTTAAATAAAGATAATAACAAAGTAGATACACTTAATAGAAGAAATAATTATATAGAAACAAAAAAATTGTTTAATTATAGTATACTTAAGATTAACAAAAACAAATTACTATTAACAAACAAATATAAGCTAAATACTATATTATAAATACTTTAAAATAATACAAAAAAGTTTTTAATAAAAAAAGAAAAACTTTAAATATTTATTAATAAGATCAACAAATATATAAAAGAATACTATAACAAATTATTGCAAAAGTATCTAAAAGTAATAAATTTTTTTTAGCTTTTATATTAATATTGTTAATTTTTACAAATAAAACAAGTTATCAAGATATATATTAAACAATATCTTAACTATTAGTAGAACAAATATAGTATATATGCGAACTATAACAAAATCTAATATTAAAAATTATTTAAATTGTTATAAGATAAAATTACAATAAACTTTATTATTAAATTGCTTAAATTAACAAATTTAACAATTAAAGATAAATATAATTTAATACTAATAATAGTTAATAAGCTTATTAAGTACTTATATATTATTATATATAAAGAGAAGTTTATTGCAAAACAATTAAGATATATTATATTAAATTAACTTATATAATATTACAATATACTTAAAGAACTAATTAATAATAGAGATAAACTCTTTATATCTAATTATTAAAAGACATTTCTCTTAATATTAGATACAAAACTTTAAATATCTATTGTTTATTACTTAATTACAAATAATTAAATAGAACAAATAAACTAGAATTTTGAGCAATATTTAAGATACTATATTAACAATATTTATAATAATTAAATATTACTCTTATTTATAATACAATTAGTACTTAATACAAAGATTTCGAATATTATTAAAATAATTCTATTCTTTGTTAACTATAATAAGAAATTAAATCTCTTTGAGAAAAAACGTACGCATCTATTTGCGCAATTAACTATTAAAAGAATAACAATATTAAAAAAGATACACAACAATATTTTAAAGATGCAAAAAAAGTCGATTTAGTATTAAAATAAAAAACAAAAAATAATATCTTAATTAAAAGAGAGAAATAAAATATATCTTTTTATAAAAAATCTTAAAACAAGAAAGTTAAACAAAAAATTAAATTATATTAAAGTTAAATTGTTTTTTGTTAAAAAAACTAAAGAATTAATTAATTACAAACTCAACTTATCTAAGAATATTAAAATATTTTTAATATTTTATATCTTATTGTTAAAACTAGCAAACTTAATTATATTTTTACAAAATATATTTTATTTCTATTTGCAAAAAAAAAATCAATTCGAGATTAAAAAAATTCTATAACAAAAAATTAAAAGTATTTTATTAAGTAAAAAGAATACTTTACTTTAAAGAACATATAAAAATCAAAAAAAATCTTAATTATTGTTAAAAATTTTTAAAGAAATTTTATTAAAATAAGATATAAAAACAATATTTTAATTTTAATTAATTAAAAGTTAAAATTGTTTAAACAATATATTAAACAACAACTCGAAAATCTTTGTAATAAATTTGACAAAATATACTTTATTTATTTTTAAATTGTTAATATTCTTTTATTCTATTACAATTATTTTTTTCTTTTTATTCTTTAGAAAATTTAATTGTTTTTTTAGTTAACTTAGCTTTATATGCGCATTGCGTACTTCTTTCTTTAATTGTATTTGTTTTTCGTAAATTTGTTTAATCGAAATTAAAGAAATTGTTAAATTATAATTATAACTAGATTGTATATACTCTATATACTTTTTAAAATTATTATTTATACAACAAGTCTTATTAAACATTGTATAATTACAACAAGAATATATTGCTAAAAATATTAAATTTAGAACGTTAAGAAAATCTTTCTTTTAATAGAAAGAATTTCTAATATTAATCTTTCTAGAAAATATAATAGAAAAATATTAGATTTTAAGACAAAAACTTTAAAGAAAAAGAATAGTATTACAAACTTACTAAAGTTATATTAATAATTTAAGTTCTATATCTTTAGACAAATTTGCTATTATATTTGATATATTTAAGAAGCAAATATTCTAAATATAATATTTAATATATTCGACAAACAAATATTGCAAACAATTATACTTGCTATACTCGACAAATAAGCAAGACAAACAATTAATATTTTTTTAATATATAGGAAATCGAATACAACTCTTTTATAAATTGTGTTTAATTTATTATAGATTTTTACTTATTGTTACTTTGATTTATCGAATCTCTTTTAAGATTTATTAAATATAGAAATTGTCTATAGTTGTAAATCTTGTTATTAAGTAATTGCTTACATTGCTTGAAGACGTCTACAAATCTTTCCAATAGCACAATCTATCTTAATATCTTCGTAGAAAGTACTAGTGTAATATAGCATAAATCGAGATTAATCTAATAATATAATAACAATATATAGAAAAAATATCTTAAAATTATTAATGCAGATAATATATTAATCTAGATAGCATTTGTCGAGGAACAAGATAGTAAGACGAATTTAGTTACTAACTCGCGATTAGTAGAGAGTTTGCTATCGATAATAATTCTGAACAATATTTACGCTATATATTAGCTATAAAGGAATAATGCTAGATCTAATATAGACTGTTAGCGCGTTATTTATATTTATAGATTGGACATCTTGTTATTTATGTTAGTTATTGTCAATAATCGATACTTATCGTAAATAACTATTACTAGCAAGATATAACTATAGATAGTAATAAATATTTGTTAGTTATTACTTCGCTTACTAGCGATAAATTATTGTTATTAACAATAAATAAATATTCTTATTTACGATCAATAACGTACTAATAGAAAGTTTGCTATCAATAATATTTTTGAACAATAATTATGTTATACGCTAGTTGTAAAGATATAATGCTAGGCTCGATATTGTTAGCGCGTTATTTATATTTACAGATTGGACATCTTGTTATTTACGTCAGTTATTGTTAGTGATCGATACTTACCGTAAATAACCATCACTAACTATGGGAGACCAATTGATAAGAGGTTCCGCCCATCAATGATGAGGAGCAAGGGTGTGGCACAAGGTTTGCAACACAATCTGCCGGCGGACCCCACTTTTTCTGGAGACCAATGATCATCCATCAAGAGACAGCGCCTCCAAGATCAATGATGCGGGCCGGAATAGCTAGCGTTGAGAAGGAGACGCGTCTTTGTTCCTCCTTATCGACCCCTTCTGGGGCTAAGAGGCTTGTTAACTTCGAAGCATCGGAACCTACATAGGTAACGACAGCAGCAGAGTTTTGAGCTGTACAAGGCATGACAATTTTGGGGAACTCGAGAAAGTGGATGATGGCAAATGCTTAAAATGCGAGACTATTCAGGCACAGTAAGTACTCAAGTCAGGGAAAGACGAAATAGATGCATCAGCTACCACAGATTCAAACCATTGAAATAGACGGCCGGCAGCTGTTATGCACCTTCAAGAGACCAAAAGACTCGTTACGTGCTTTAGCCACCAGTCAATGATCCGTGGGCGGCAATTGTCAAGTACCTTTTGCGCGCTGGTATCTCAATTCTTCGCCATGATCAACCCTATCGAAACCTCCAGCACTATCGCTCTCGTATGCTGATATCCTGTCCGAGTCAGCCTTGTCGCGCTTCTGATCTTCTTTGGCTCTGCCGTCCATAAAAAATGCAACGGCTTGTCAAGGAAGGGTAAGACATATTCTAACATGCATGTGCTTAGGGAGCGGCACATTTCTAGTAAGATCACTTGCCTGCGGCTGCGACCTGCGGGCAGAAGCCTTAAATTGGGTGAGTCGTATCCAGGGCCACTTCTTTCAAAAGCGGTGAAATGTAGTGAAGTGGCACGGCAACACTTTCTTTGAGATTCCATGGCATGTTTTCTTCGCTGTTCCTTTTTGGGGGGGGTTGTAAGAGCGAAGAAATCGGAGCATTACCCATTGGGGGTAGTCATAGTGGCTTAAGAACAGTCTATTTCCGCTATATGTCATGATAGATTTCTCTCCAAGTGGCGCTAGGATCGAAGCATATCACGACCCACGCGACTCAACATGTCCAACATCGCTGAATTGCGTATGTTTCTCGTCTCTCCCTTCTCTCTGAATTTGCCAGTCTGATTACTGGAGTCCCTGAACCGTGCGTGTGCAGCCTTGCGCGATCCGATTAATTCTGGCCATACCGTAATGCAGACGTGATGTTCGCAAAAATTACTGATTGCCAAGTCAGGGGCCAGGTCGAGATCCAGAAGCCAACGTATAAGCATCCTGGCAGCCGACTGCGTGACCGCATAACCGTAGACGCAAGTCATTCCACCATGGGCGCGGAAGACCCAGTGCAAGTGACCATCGACAGAAGAAAATGTTTGCGAATCCGACGGAACGGGAGGGGTGTTACAGTTGCCCAGCCAGAGCAGATCCCATTCATCGCCATAAGGACTGCGAGTCCTCTGATCCAGGGCAACGTTACCAAGAATACGCGTCTTCTCGGCAATTGTGTACAGTTGGCTTTTCAGGGAGACGTCCCAGTCGACGTCGTCTTCCATAATCAGGGCTGTACTATAGCCATCGTCGACAATCCTTGAGAAAGAAGATTAGCATACCACGAGAGATGATGGACAGCTTTCGTTAAACTACCTTCGAAGCGTAGTGAGATGTGATCGCCAAGAGCCTAGTTCACCAGCACTCATGTCTTTCTGCTCGCCGGTATTCCAGTGCTATCCAAAATATCAGAAAATTCGATACACGGATTTGCAGCAACATACGGTCGGCCACGCTTTCTCTATTAGATCTGAGCCCTTGACAGCGTCTTGCCATTTGAGGGTGACATTTTGAAAAGATGACATCAGCGTTAAATCGTCTCGCCGGTCAGATCGTTCCGAAAGATTGATTACTACTATTTTCTCGAACTAACTTGATATTAGCCAAATCAACATCGTGCAGCAGGTCGAACTCACGCCGAGCGTGGCATTTGACACTGCACCGATGAGACTTTTCTCATGTATGTGTTCAGTGGAATGTAGAACGCTATCCTTTAAAGACGCTTGTTGCAAAGATGAACTCGGAACGGGGCTTGTCTGTGTAGTAGGGATATCAGTCGCCGATTTTGCCAGAGTGTGACCTCTGGAAGTAGTCATGCTGGCTACAGCATCTTTAGGATGTAGATTTGGAAAGTATGTCGAGAAAAAGGTCAAATATAATATGTCCATAGCAGCCATAGAAACATAGGCGTATATTCGCATTCGGTGCTTATTGAAACCAGCCATGGCGTACCAACGCTCAAGCATAGAATTGGAAGTAGATTGATGACTCGAAAATTTCTCATCTTGATCAAACGGACCGGCCGTTTGTAGAAGTGGCAATGGAAACGTGCTGCGCACCAGCTGGGCTGAGAGCAACCCTGCCCTTGACGCCGAGCTTGAGGCGCAGGGGAGGTGCAGCAGAATGTATGGCAAAGTGCGGCGGGCTCGGGTTTGGGAACGTGGAAGCAATGCCCATTGAATCTTCCGTCTGCTAAATCCAGGAACCAGGTTCGCTGCTTAGTTCCAAAGCAATTTGTACATTTACGACTAGTTTTGACGTAGTCCTTTCGGTGACTCGAATAATTGTCGACCCGCTATACTAGCTCTGCCAAAAACATGCAAAGATTGGTGTCATGCTTGACTGCTACACCCTCAAAGGCTGTCGCAACGAATTGCTCGGAAGATATCATTTTGAATAAATGCAATTCGTCTCGTACCGAAGGATCTGCGAGGCAATTTTGACGCATCGTTAGTCGCATTAGTAGTCAATTTGCCTTCTTTGGGAGCACCTGACAGGGGTCTTCAAAACCAGAAAGCCTTTGGCGTCAATTCGCAAATCGAATAGGCCCATTAGCAGTGATTGACGAACAGACCAACACGCAGGCGCCTCGTTCTTGACGCTGGCTATGCCGGGCCGCATGGTGGGCCTCGAAGACGCGACAAGGAGAGAATTTTACTTGTACCCTAACATGGTCCACTTCTACTGGTTATTCTGTACCAACGGTTTCGAAGTAGTCTACCTAGGATAAAATTTCCCCCAGAGTAACCATCTCCCCAGTATTTCCTTTCCATCTTCACATGCTCAATATCACTCGAATCGCACTCTTTCATCTGTTGGTTGTCTTTGGCTCTATCGGGGGCTGTGTCGAGCACATCCTGCCGTAGTGAGTATCCACGACGATGGCGTCCAAGGGGAGCGACATTGATGGACGACTCCGAGAATAAACAAGCGCGTACTAAAACTGGACTATGTTTGAGCTCCGAAGCCGCTGGTGGCGTTGCCTCACCTCTGCCACCTACTCCTGCAGTCGTTCCTTCGAGCACAAGGTGGACCAATTGTAGGCCCTGGCCGTTGCTTGGTAGTCTGTCGCTTTATGCGATGTCCAAAAGCCGCTTCGCGGAGGATATGTTTAAGATGCATCAGTTATAGTACACGCTTGTTTATAATGCATTACACCCAAAAACCCTGATTTTGGCACATCGCGCAGGCCCAGTTGATCTAGCTTCTAAGAACTATTATTGTCGCAAATTTTTGTTGTTGTCGTTCTTATTGTAATACTGTTGTTAACAAGATTTAACAAATAGCATTGTGCAATATTATTGCATTAAGCTTATTTCTTAATATAAATTAGTATTTAATTGTAGATATTTTACTAAGAATTAACAAGCACTTCTTAATAATTTATATCTTAATTACTAATTAGACTGATTGTTAAATCGGATTTCGATTTTAACTTTTAAAATCGACTTAATTTGTCGATTCTAATATTAGGAATCAATTTAAAACTTAATTTGATTTCAATTATTTTAAAATCGAATCAATTCGATTTAACTCAATTCTCGATTTCAATATTTAAAATCGAATCAAATTGTCAAAAAATCGAATATAATATTATTATATCAAAATTTTCTATTTTTGAATATACGTTATTATAATTTTGAATTTTTTGCTATAATATTAAGTAATATATTTCGATTTAAAAGCTACTTCTGCTTATATTATCTTAGAATAGCTTACTTATATTAGTTGCTATTTGTATTACTTTTTTGTATTATCTTTTTGTTCTTAAGTTTTTTTCTCAAACTATTAAAGAATATTATTATACTATATTTGTATTCTAATTTATAAAATATCGAATTCTTTAAAAGCTTTAAATTAATTATTGTCTTTAAACAAAGAAAATTCTAGCAAATCTATCTTTTGCAATTTGCTATTTAGTAGTTTATATTCTAATTAATTTGCAAGTTAATTTAATTAAGATTTTCTTACTTTTGTTGTTAATATTAGAAAAAGAAATTTTCGCAAAATATTTAAAAAAATATCTATTAATTATTTATTACTTGTTTTAAGAGAAAAAAATAAATACATTAAATAGAGTTTAAATACTAATATTTAATTTTAAGTATAATAATTATAAACAATTGTTAACAACAATATTTTAAACAAAACTTAATCGAAACTTGTCAATTTATATTAAGTAAAAAAAATTAATATAGAAATACAATTCGAGCTTTAAAATAAATATATTTAAATAATTTCAATTGTAGATAGTATTTCAAAAACTATATATAAAAGTTGTTATAAAATTTTGAATTATTCTATTGTTTACAATTATTCGAGCATATCGAATATAATTTTTTTTTTTCTATTTTTCTTTTATTTAAAATAAAAATAATCTTAATTATAAATTACAATTAATCTAGTCTTTAATTGTATAAGTTATAATTAATAATATATATAAATAATATATAACTAACAATTTATTAGAAGAAGAGTTATATTAATTTGTTGTTATTTTTTATTTAAAATAATTAAAAAAACTAACTATATAAAACTTTTATAAATTTAAATTTTTTTTTTCGAACTATCGACAGTTTTAATTTTCGAAAACTATTAAAAATACTTTATTTAAATTTAATATTTTTAAATTGTATTAAATTATTTAAAATAGTTCTCTTAAAATATAATTAAATTTGTAAAAAAATTAAGATAGATTTTAAAAATATTTAATATATCTTTATTGTTTTAAATATATAATCTAGTTCTTAAAGAGTTATCTATTTAGAAGTATTAATATATTAAATAGATATTATATTTTAATTTCGCAAATATTTTATTAGATTTATTTTTCTTAATATCAAATATATAGATTGTTAATTAATATTAAAGTTTATAAAGATTTTAAAATCTTTTAAGATTAAAGATAAACTTCTTAAAATTATTATTAATAATATAAGTAATAATAGTATACTTAAGAACAAACTCGAATTTTTTTTAAATTAATAAAAGTTTTAATAGAATAAATAACAAAACTTTGTATTTTATTTTAACTATAAAATTAAAAGCAACAAATAATACTATTGTTGTACAATTAAAAAATAAATAACTTTAAAATATTGCAAGAAATACAAACTTTTCTAATATAATCAAAAAAATATTTAAATTTGTAATAATACAAAAAAAAAATATATATATATTAAATAGACTAATTGTTAGATCGGGTTTCGATTCCAACTATTAAAATCGATCTAATTCGACAATTCCAATATTAGAAATCGAATTAAAACTTAAATCGATTTTCGATTTCAATATTAGAAATCGAATCGAATTGCTAAGAAATCGAAAATTATATTATTATATTAAGAATTACTATTTTAAGATCTATATAATTATAATATATTATTAAGATTACAATTTGCTATATTATTATATTATAATTACTTGTTAATATAAAATTTTGCTTGATTTATTTTATATTTGCATTACTCTTTTGTATTATTGTTTTACTTTAAAAAAAAATTCTTTAAACTACTCAAAAATATTGTTTATACTATTTTCGATTGCAAAATATCTAATTCTTTAAAAACTTTTAGCCAATAATCGTCTTTATTCGAAAATAATTTTAGTAAATTTAGTTTTTGCAATTTGTTATCTAGTACTTTATATCTTAATTAATTTGCGAATTAATTTAATTAAAATTTTAATTGTATATTTAATACTAAAAAAAGAGAATTTTAAGAAGTATTAAATAAGATTTTAAATAATTTTTTATTACTTAAATTAAAAGATAAAAACAAATATATTAAATAAAATACAAATACTAAGATTTAGTTTAAAGAATAATAATTATATACTATGATTAATAAGAATATTTTATATAAAACTTAAAATAAATTTGTTTATTTATATTAAATTAAAAAGATTAATATTAAAATATAATCTAAGTTTTAAAACAAATATATTTAAATAGTTTTAACTATTAATAGCTTGTTAAAAATTGTTTGCAAAAATTGTTAAAAAATATTAAATTATTTTATTGTATACAATTATTTAAATATATTAAATATAAAGAAATATTTTTAATTTGCGTTTTGTTTAAAACAAAAAAAATCTCGATTATAATTAATAATTGATCTAATTTTTACTTGCGTAAGTTATTGTTAATAATGCAAATAAGTAATGCAAAACTAACATATTAATAGAAGAAGAATTATATTAATCTGTTATTCTTTAATTAAGATAATTGAAAAAATTAACTATACAAAGTATTTGTTAATTTAAATCTATTCTTTCGAATTATTAATAATTCGAATTTTCGAAATTATTAAAAATACTTTAATCAAATCTAGTACTTCTAGATTGTATCAAATTGTTAAAATTGATTTTTACAAATTTCGATTAAATTTGTAATAAAATCAAATTAAATCTAAAAGAGTTTTAATATATCTTTATTGCTTTAAATATATAATTTAGTTTTTAAAAAGTTGTCTATCTTAAAATATTAATATATTAAATCGATATTATATTTTAATATTGCAAATATTTTATTAAATTTACTTCTTTTAATATCGAATATACAAGTTAACAATTAATATTAAAGCTTATAAAAATATTAAAATTCTTTAAAATTAAGAACAATTTTTTTGAAATTGTTATTAATAATACAAGCAATAACAATACTCTTAAAAACAAACTTAACAAAGTCTTAAATCGACAAAAATCTTAATAAAACAAACAATAAAATTCTATTTTTTGTTTAACTTATATTATTAATTTAATAGCTTAAGATTTTATTACAATTCTTAAATTAAAAACAATTGTTAACAATATTGTTTTTTAATTAAAAAATAAATAAATTTAAAATATTACAAGAAATACAAACTTATTTATTGTAATTAAAAAGATATTTGTTTATATAATAATACAAAGAGATAATATATTTGTTAAATTTTATTTAAATTTGTATTTTTATTGTTGCTATTAATAACTTGTTTTAATATTTGATTTGCTTTAGAGTTTTTCAAAAGCAAAAAAATAAAAAATCTCGAAAACTAATATAAAATATTCGCATTTGTTAAAATTCTATCTATTTAATACTTTGTCGTATATATTAACTACGTAACTATATTAATCTTTAAATAAAAAAATATCTAAAAAATCGAAAAATTCAACGTATTTAATTAAACAAAAACAAATAACAATTAATTTAATTACTAAACAATATATTAAATTCTTTTTATAAATATACTTTTATAGTTTCTCGAACAATTAATATTAATATTTATTTAAAATTTTAAGTATTTGATACAATATTTAATTATCTTAATTATATAAAGAAAACTATAACAAATTATAGTTGTTTTTTAAGAGAGATTATATTAAAAGTTTGTAAAAAAGCTTCGACAAAACTTGTTAAATATTATTTAAAAACAAAAAAACTTAATAGAATATTATATAATCTTGTTAATATTTTAAATTCTACGCAAAAATTAAGTCTTTACAAAATATAAAACAAAAATAATAATAATAATTTTATAAATTACAAAACAAAATATTAGACAAAATTTAAAGTCTATTTTCGATATTATTATAATTTAGCTACTACTTTAAGAGCAAGAGCATAAAGAGTAAATATTGTTAAAAAGATAATACAATATAATAATGTATTTGATTTTTAGTTAACTTTTTTTACAGCTTAGCGCAAATATTGTAAAATTTTATTTTAACAATCTTAATACTCTTGTTCGATTTAAAACAAAAATAATCGATATCTTTATATTAATATTATAAAGAATAAATATTTAATATAAAAATATTAAAAAAATAATACTTCGAATTATCTTAAGTTAACGCAAATAATTAAAGATATTTTTTTTGTTTAGTATTATTAATAGATATTAAACGAACTTTTAATTTTGTTCGAAAAATATATTAATAAAATCGATCTCAAATAAGTTTGTAAACAATTAAGCAAATTATAATAATTAAATATTATAATTATACTATAAATTTAAATTTAAAAATTATTATTATTAAATTGTAAAATATATATTGTAAAATATAAAATAATAATTAGCAAATTAATAAAAATAAGAATTTTTTTCAAATAAAGTTCGAGATCGTTTTAAGTAAAATTTATTTATAACTAGATTGTTGTATAAAAGATTTTATATTTATAATATTGTTATAAACAAACAAATATTATCAACAATAATATAAATAAATAATATATTTAAAATAACTAAATACTTAATATTGTATTAAATTAATATTTTTAACTTTTTAAAAATTATATTATTTTTAATTTTAATATATATTTAAATATAATAAGAATAAATAATTAAATCTTAATAACTTAATAATAATGCGTTTAATTTCTTGTAATAATAATACGCAATTTATAATATTGTTTATAATACTATTTAAGATTATACTATAGCTTGTATATTATTAGTATAAAAAATTAAAAAAACGAAAATTCGAATCTCTTTTAAGATACAATATTTTTTTTTTGTATAATCTTTTATAAAATTATATAGAATAAGATTGTTAAACTCTTTAATTAGAAACATCAAATTAATAATTCAACTTTAATTATCTAAATAATTTAAATATATAATTATAATACACTTTTTAATTATTATATTTAATAGAAAAGAATATAAAAAGTATATATAGTAAGACAATGCGTTTAATAGATAATACAATAAGATAATACAAATAATTAAATATAATAAATAAAACAGCTTAAATTCTTAATTTCTTGCTAACTATTTCAAATTTCAATATAACAAAAATATTTAAATGTTAATTTTATTATTATTGACTATAGTAAAGTTCTAGATTTTGTATTAACTATTTTAACAATTACAAATTCTTAAACTTAATAATCTTGCAATTAATATAAATAGCAAAAAGATTGCTATCTAAATATATAAAGTAAAATATTAATATATATTATATAAAAACAATAATAATACAAATAAATAATATATTTATTAGAGAAAAAATTAATTATAAAACTCTTAATAATTTTCTAGAAAGCTAACAAAATTAATACTTAAATTTAATATTTTTTATTGTCTTCTTTGTTAACAATTTTATTTTGCAAGATTTTTTAAATTAATTTTGCAAAAAATATCTTCGAAATTAACAAATTATTAATCTTTTAGTATTTGCGAATTTTATATAAAACTATTGTTTCAAATTTGTATTTATACTTTTTCTATATTATAAATACTTAATTAATAATAACTTAATATATTATCTTTTTATATTATCTTTTGTATATTAAAAACTATTTTGATCGATTTCTTTTCTTTGTTACAATTAACTTGCGCTATTATATTTTTTCGCAATTTCTTGCTTGCTATTTTACGAACTAAATTAAGTATGTTAGCAATATGTAATATATTAAATGCATTATTTAAATATATTACTAATTTGTTTAATTCGAGTTATTAGAGTTTTAGAGCAAAACATATTGTTAAATTAAGAATTCTTAATATTAAATAAAAAAATTAACAATATAGAATACAAGAATTAACAAGTTTTGCAATTAAGAATTTAATAGATAATACAATAGAATAATGCGCAACAAGTACATATATTTATATTCGATTTTAATAGTTAAAAAGTATATATTATGCGATAATTAATATAATAGAGATAATAATTTTCAATTGTAATAATATTAAATAAAAGTAATATTTAAATTCTAACTCTAATATTGAGCGCATAAATTTATTTTATAATTGCGACAACTTTTTTGTTTAAACATTATATATTAATTAATATATTTAATATTATTTATTGTCTTAATTTATATAGTTAATATATAAGTTTGTTTTATATTACTTGCATATATTATTATTAAAACTAATCAAAAAAATAAATTTTTTAAAATCGAATTTCTTTTTATTTAAAAATTCAAATATTATTAAGTAGCTAATATTATATTATTAAGTAAAAGACTTGCTTTGTATTACTTATATATATTATCTTTAAAATTAATTTAAAATATAAAATATCTTTTTATTAACTCTTTTGTAAATTATTGCTAATAAAAATCGTACTACAATATAAATTAAAAATAAAAAACTACTTTATAAAAAGCAAAACGTTAATTGTATAATATTTTACAAACATCTAATTAAGTTGCAAACAACAATTATTTTTAAGAAAGTCTCTAAATAGATCTAAATTAATATAAAAGAAAACGTTAAAAATATAATAATTAATAAAAAAGTAAAAAAAGAATTGCATAATAATATATTTAAGTAATATATATATATTCAAAAAGTTAATTATATTGTAGCGCAATACTTTGGAATCAAACTAATAAAGAAAATTAAAGACAAAAATATTGCAAAATAAACTAAAGTTAATACAATTGCTATACAAATAGTTTTAGAGAATAAAAATATAAATACAATACAATCTTTTAATATTTAAATATATATAAAGTTTAATATAAATAAAACAACTAATCTACGTGTTAGTCTAATTTTAATTAATTTAAATTAAGCGAAAATGTAATTAAATATATAATATTAATTATCGAAATAATTTAACAACGCATTCTATATTATAAAGAGTTTAATAAATTAAAAAAAAATACAATCTAAATACAATTAACGAATTTAAAAGATTTAAAGATACTTTCGCAAGCAATAAAAACGTTGTAAATCGCAAAATACTTAATTTTTTAAGATCGACAAATAACAATATTAAAGACTTGATTAAAATTAATAATAATAAAGTAAAAATAAAATAAAAAAAGATAAAGAATAATACGAAAATAATAAATAACAAATATAAAAATACAAAGTACAAAGATAACAATAATAATAACAAGAGTAAAGACAATAATAATAATGTTAAGAATAAAGTTAATTACAAAATTGTAAAGATTTCGAACTAGTTAATAGTATTAATAAGTTTAAATGTATTATCTAAATATATTATATATTTTTTGATAAAATATAAGATTAAAGTTTATTAAGAAACTATAATAGTTGTAATCTATTTATTATATAAATATTAAATAGTTTATATATATTACTTTATTGCATTATTATAAAACATTTAAATAATAAAATAATAAAATCTAAAATCTAATTTTTGTTTATTAAATTCGTTATTAAATAACTTTATTTTTTAACAATTTGAATCGATTTTTTCGAATCAATTTTCGATTTTAACTCTAGAAATCGACTCGACTTAACTTAATTTTCGATTTCAACTTTAGAAATTAACTCGCCAAGACTTTCGAGTCGAGTCGACTCGAATTTCCAAGATTTGGATCGATTAATCGACTCGACGCAATTAATCTAATATTAAATTTATTAGATTTGCGCTTTTATAATTGCTATTAATAGTTTAGTTTAATATTTGTTTCAATTTAAAGTTTTTTAAAAAAAAATCGATAAAAAGTTACAAAAACTAATATAAAATATTTGTATTTATTAAAATTCTATCTATTTTATACTTTGTCAAATATATTAATTACGTAACTATATTAATTTTTAAATAGAAAAATATTTTTAAAATTTAAAAATTTAACAAATAAAGTTTAACAAAAACAAATAAAACTTAGTTTTGTTTATTAACAATATACTAAATTTTTTCTATAAATATATTCTTATAGTTTTGCAAACAATTAATATAAATATTTATTTTTTAACAAATATTGTATTTAAGATTTGCAATAAAGTTTCGACAAAACTTATTAAATACTATTCGAAAATAGAAAAATTAAACAATATATTATACAATTTTATTAATATTCTAGATTCTATATAGAAAATTAGTTTTTATAAATTATAAAATAAGAGAGAAAATAACAATATTATTAATTACAAAAACAAATACAAGATAGAATTTAAGAATTATTATTAATATTATTACAATTTGATTACTAATTTAAAAACAAAAACGCAAAAAGCAATTATTGCTAAAAATATAATATAATATAATAATACATATAATCTTTTACTAATATTAATATAGTTTACTATAATTATTACAAAATTCTTACTTCGATAGTCTTAACAATTTTGTTCGATTTAAAATAAAAATAATTAATATCTTTGTATTAATATTGTAGAAAATAAATATTCGATCTAAAAATATTAAAAAAATAATATATTAAACTTTTTAAAACTAACGCAAATAGCTTAAGATATACTTTTATATTTAATATTATTGATAGATATTAAACAAACTTTTAGTTTTGTTCGAAAAATATATTAATAGAATCGATCTTAAATAAGTTTGCAAATAGTTGAACAAATTATAATAATTAAGTATTTTAATTATACTATAAATCTAGATACAAAAGAGATTGTTCTTAAATTGTAGAATATATATTATAGAAAAAAAAAAACAATTAAGCAATAAATAAAAAAGAAGATTTTTTTATACTAGATTTTAAAATTGTTTTAGATTAAATTTATCTATAGATAAATTAATTTTTAAAAAGAAGATATTTTTAATAATTATAAAAATTATTAAATACTATTAGTAATAATACAAAAAGATAATATATTTAATAAATTAAATTGCTAGAAGAAATCTATTAAGTATTAACAGTAAAAATTTAAAAATTTGAATTTTAACTAATACAAAGAACAATTATAATTATTTAAAAAGAACAATATATTATATTTACTTGAAAAAAAATATATAATATTATTGTAGAATTTTTAGTTTAGAAGATCGAATTGCTCTATAAAATTCTTAACAAATTTTTTTTTTTTTAGCTAAAATATTATATATTTTGTATAAATAATTGCAAAATTCAAATCTATAGTACGCAAGATATTAGTTATAATTCTATTATTATAATAGTAATACAAAGAGATAATATATTTATTAAAAAGAAAAATAATTATAAATATATTTGTTGCTTTTTAAAGTACTACTAAAGTTAAACTCTAAATACAATAATTAATTTAATTATAATTATAATTATCGATTTTATTATAAAGAAAGTAAGAAACTTACAAATTAAATATTAAAATATAAATATAAAAATTAAAAAAGTCGATTAATTTCTAATATTTTCGAATTTTACAAAGAGCAACAATATTGAGCTTTTACTTTCGTGTATATTATTGCAAAATATTAGTATATTAGTCGAAAATATATTATCTATTTGTATTATTTTAAATATATTAGTACTTCGAATATTTTTTTTAGTACTTTTTTTTCCTTAAGACTTTTTTTTGTTTGTACTTATTTTATTATATTTAGATTAAGAAATTAGTCTATTATAAAAAAAATTGTAATTAATTAATAAGCTAGCAAATTAAGTATATTAGTTTTAGACAAGATGTTTTGTATTATTTGTATATATTATTTATCTACTTTACGCGAGCTATTAAAGAAGATAATAAATTTAACAATATTAAAAAGAAATTTATATAAATATAAAAAAAAGATATTAAATTCGAAACAAAATTTAAAGAAATTATAATAAAATAAGTAATAATTTTAATAATCTTAACTAGTACAAACGTATTAAAAAATTATATAAAAAGAGAGACTTAAATTAGTAATTAGTAATAAAAATATATAATATAAACAATAAAGCAATTAACAAATATAAACTTGTATAATATATTAACAAGATTAAATATATATTAATATAAAAATATAATAATTTTGTATTAACAAAAGTTTAAAATAAATATTAATAAATAAATATTAACTTTAATTCTAATATATATATTTTTTATTTTATTTTAATAAAACTATTTGTCAATATATTATTTACAGTTTTGTTAATTTTTTTAAATTTTCTATTTTTTGAATTTTGTTATACTCTACTAGATATTGTAGAAATTTTCTAAATTGCTATATAATTGTATTATTTCTATATATTATTTGTAAAATAAGCTAAGTATATATATAAATAATAGAAGTGCTATTAATTAATTTAAAAAATATTGCAAGTTGCAATTATATACAAGAATAAAATAATAATAAGAAAAAGTTGTAGCGAAAACAAAACAATAATTGCAAAACTATTTTAATTTAATTTAAAAAATTATATAAAAACAACTATTTAAAAACAAGTCTCTATATCAAATTATAAATATATAAAATTAAAATTAAAATTAAAATTAAAATTAAAATTAAGAAATATCAAATTAATTAAAATTTTTATAGTAATATATTTAGATAATACAATAAAGTATACAATGTTAACAATTTTATAACAAAATATTTTAAAAATAAACTTAGACAAAAAACAAAACAAAAATTGCAATTAAAAAAACAAATCGATTTAAGACTATTAAAAAGATACAAAGATTGTTTAAAAATACAAATACAATAATAAAATTATTTTCTAAAAAAAAGAAAATTATTTAAATATATTATTTATACTTTATATTTAAGCTAAATAATATTATAGTTAAATATTAATAACAAACTTAATATTAATAAAAGCTTTTCGATCTATATAAAATTAATTGTAGAAATTATTTAATAACAAATAATTTATTATAATAGCTTAAATAACTTAAAAAGAACTAATAATAACAATTCTATAAAATTGTTTAATATTTTGGTTAAAAAATTTGCAATTTTAAATAATACAAAGAAAAGAGATATTTCAAATTTTATTATTTTTAAAATAAAGAATTTTGATAATATAATTATAAAAATAATTATAAACAAAAAACTTAATATAAGACTTAAACTAATATAAAAGAACAAAATTATAGCTACTATTTAACAACAAATAATAAAAATAATAAAAAAGAAAAAAAAAAAAAAAGCAAAAATAATAAAAATAATAGCAATAAAATTAATAAAATTAATAAAAATAACAACAACAAAAATAATAATTAAATAAAAAATAACTTAAATTAGACTATTTAAAATAATAGTAAAATAAACAAGATTATTAAAATCTTAAACTAATAGCTTTATATATATAGTCTAGAGAGTCTACTATTATAAGAACAATTATAATATATTATTGTAATATATTATTATATTATATACTCTATTTTGTTATTTTTTTGTATTATAAAATTGTAATTAAAATAGATATTAGAATTGCAACTTATATATAACTTTATTTAATTTTATTTAATATAAAAACTTTAATTCTTAATAATATATTAAAAGTATATATTTGATACTTTAATAATTATACTATTGTTTAAGTATTATTTCTTTATATATAAATAGATAGAATAAACTTAATTAACAAGTTTTAATAACTTAGTAATTAGAGCAAATATAATTGTTAATAATTGTTGTTAAATTTAAAAATACGTTGCAATATTAATATTAAATTAGCTATAAGTAATATTAATCTATCTAATATCTATATTGTATTAAGAATTCGAATTTCTTTTAAAGTACAATTAAATTAATTTTTTAAACTTTAATTCTAAATAGTTTAAATATATTATTTTAATATATTATTAGATAATTTATTACTAAAAGATTATAATATAAAATTTAACTTTCTACTATTTATTTTAGAATTTCTTTATACTAATACTAAGTTTTAACAATTTGAATTAATTTTTCGAATTAATTTTCGATTTTAAGTTTGCAATTTGATTCGAATAATTAATTTTAATATTAGAAATTAAATCGACTTTTCGATTTTAACTTTTAAAATTAATTCGATCTAATTCGAATTAAATATTCGATTTGAACTTAATAATTCGATTCGATACAATTAGTCTAATTTTTTATAATTGTTTTTAATTTAAGAATTATAATAAAATCTTAAATTATTAAATTAATAATATAAGTTAAATAAAAAATAAAAAATAGTTGTTTATTTTATAAAAAAATTTGTTAATTTAAAACTTTATTAAGTTTATTTTCAAAAATATTGTTATTGTTTGTATTATTAATAATAATTTCAAAAAGTTTTTTTTTAATTTTAAATAGATTAATTGCGTCGGATCGATTAATCGAGTTCGAATCGATTAATTGAATCGGATTGAATCGAGTCGATTTCTAAAGTTAAAATTGAAAAGTCAATTCGATTTCTAAAGTTAAAACCGAAAATTGATTTGAATTAAATTAAGATTTAGAGATAAAATCGAAATCCAATTTGAAAAATCGACTCGAATTATTATTTTTAGTAGATTCTATTATTTTTAGTAATAATTTGATAGAAATAGTTAATTTATTGCATTTAATTAGTAATTATATTAGAAATATCTATCTATTATAGTATTATTATAATATATTACTATAATACATTATCTATAATAATAATAAATCTAAATTTAAACTTTTTTATATTATTTTTAGTAATTCTTGATATAATAATGTTATTTTCGATTTCTTAACAATTCGATTCAATTTCTAATATTAAAATCGAAAATTAACTCGAGTCGAATTAGATCAATTTCAAATTAGTGTTAACTTAATCAAATTTCAAATCAATTTCTAATATTAGAACTGTCGGATCGAATCGATTTCAATAGTTAAAACCGAAATTTGATCTAACAATTAATCTAATTTTAAAGAATTTTAATACTATTATAAGCTTTAATATTAATTGTTAATCTATATATTTAATATTAAGAGAAGTAATTTTAATAAAAAATTTGCAATATTAAAATATAATATTAATTTAATATATTAATACTTGAAGATAAATAATTTTTTAAAAACTAAATTATATATTTAAAGTAATAAAGATATATTAAAACTTTTTAAATTTAACTTAATTTTGTTATAAATTTAATCAAAATTTGTAAAAATTAATTTTAATAATTTAATACAATTTAGAAGCAATAAATTTAATTAAAATATTTTTAGTAGTTTTTAAAAATTTGAATTATTAAAAATTTAAAAAAGTAAATTTAAATTAATAAATATTTTGTATAATTAATTTTCTTAGTTATCTTAATTCAAAAATAATAAATCGATATAATTTTGCTTCTATTAATATATTAATTTGTATTAATTATTTGTATTATTAACAATAACTTACGCAAATAAAGATTAGATTAATTATTAATTATAATTGAATTTTTTTAATTTTAAATAAAACGTAAATTAAAGATATTTCTTTATATTTAATATATTTAAATAATTGTATACAATAAAATATTTTAATATTTTTCAAAAATTTTTGCAAACAATTTTTAACAAGCTATTAATAGTTAAGATTATTTAAATATATTTGTTTTAAAACTTAGATTATATTTTAATATTAATCTTTTTAATTTAAAATAAATTAACAAATTTATTTTAAGTTTTGTGTAAAATACTTTTGTTAATTATAGTATATAATTATTATTTCTTAGATTAAATCTTAGTATTTGTATTTTATTTAATATATTTATTTTTATCTTTTAATTTAAGTAATAAAAATTTATTTAATCTTTTTTAAAATTCTTTTTTTAGTATTAAATATACAATTAAAATTTTAATTAAATTAATTTACAAATTAATTAAAATATAAAGTATTAAATAATAAATTACGAAAAATAAATTTACTGAAATTATTTTTAAATAAAGATAATTATTAATTAGAAGTTTTTGAAGAATTAGATATTTTGCAATCGAAAATTCTATAAATAATATTTTTGAGTAGTTTAAAGAAAAAAATCCTAAAATAAAATAATAATGCAAAAAAATAATACAAGTATAAAATAAATTAAACAAGATTTTATATTAACAAGTAATTGTAATTTAATAATATAGCAAATTGTAATTTTAATAATATTTTATAATTATATAAATCTTGAAATAGTAACTTTTAATATAATAATATTATTTTCGATTTTGTAATAATTTGATTCGATTTCTAATATTGAAATTGAATATTAACTTAAGTTAAATTAAGTCGATTTTAAATTAGCGCAAATCGAATTGGATTTCGAGTCGATTTCTAATGTTGGAATTGTTGGGTCGGGTCGATTCCAATAGTTGGAACCAAAACCCGACCCGACGGTTAGTCTAAGTCAACTTTGAGAAGCAGGATAAGGTAAACTAGACCTGCGTGATATGCCAAAATCAAGGTTTTCGGGGATGATGCATTATAACAAGCGTGTACTATAACTGATGCATCTTAAACATATCCTCCGCTTTGCGTATAGCGGCATTCAGGGTGTGGTGCTATCGATCCTGGAAAAGGGCCCCTAGCTGGGAATGAAACACCGGATCAAACGGCGAGAGAGGCTCGGCGCCTGCGGTAGGACTTAAGGACACTCAACACAGGAGTCTCGGCTCAACGGGGTTGAGAGTTAGTTGACCTATCAAGCATTGCACTGGGGACTTGATTGGCTTGAAGCTTTCAACCAGCAGCGGGTCTAGCTTGCTTAGCAAATTCTTAATCGTGCGGGGAAACGGGAAGCACCTTTGGGTCTGAATTCGAGGATCAAGCATCAAGTACATGCAAGTACCCTTACCGTCAGCGGCAAATCACGCTCAATATATGGTAGAAATACTGCGACTCACACCCTGGGAAGGCGCCTAAAATTGCCTGAACCCCCCTTCGTGCAGGGCGATCCTCCTCCATGGAATCCGAAATCTGGGTTACTGCATACACTGGACTTCATCAAGGCAAAGGGAAACCAAAGAGTCTGTCGACTCAGCTTCGGCTACCCCGCTGATTGGCTCGTCTACCACGCCACCTCCCACAGGAGCGGCTGATGTTCCAGATGTACCCTCTCACCGTCGAAATGCCCACTTGCTATTGAACGGTGGTCGCCGTACAGCTTCAGATCTCACGCGTCCATAAGAGGCACAGCATGAGAAACCTCGTTTAGCGTTTCATTGCCGGAACTTCTTATTTCGTTAATTTTCTAAGTCACTCTCTGGTCCGGCTCTTCGAGGAGCCCCATGTGTCTTGCTGCTGCTACTCGGTTGTTTCTCAACTCATCACTCCTCATTGCTCTCTCACTTCATCCATCCGAGAATGGCTGCTAGTCTGTGCAGCTACATCGTAGCCCTCCGTCTACCCTTCTTTGTGCTCTTTGCCCTGATTCCTTCACCCTTATTAGCAGCCTCAAATTGTTCGTCAGCTCAGCCGATTGTAATTCCAGTCACCAATGTGACTTTGGCCGACAACATAGTGTCCAGAGGTGCTTCACTGTCCCTAGGCTCTCCGCCGCAACATCTTGCTTTCATTGCAAACGGGTCGGTAGTCGTCGTCCATTTACACGGCGAACTTCTTAACTAACTCCAGTAGACATTGGAACAACACTTATGTCTTTGACGCATCTGCTATCAGCATAGGTGCCGTCGGCTGCTACGATGTAAATGCGCCCAACGCATGCGCAGGGAGCGTTGGTGGCTTTTTCAACGAACAGTCAAGCACAAAATTTTCCAGAGCAGCCAATCTTCCAGCCGAAGAATCTGCCCCTAGCCATAGCAATGATACCTACGGTACCGACACGCTGGAGTTGAATTCTTCCTTTTCGCTTGCCAATTTTCCGTTTGGCGTGAACAAGGGAAACGTGGACAATGTGAATGCCCTGGGTGTGGGCCGTAACTCAACCTTACTAAACACACTGGTGTCCAGAGGAGATATAGCTTCGAGAACTTACTCATTCTGGGAAGGTTGGACCGGTGCCGAGTCCCAGCATCAGATGGACGGAAGTTTGGTTTTTGGAGGCTACGATGCAGCGAAAATATCCGGTAAAAATATAACGTTGCCGTTCAGCACCGATAAGTTTTGTCATGAGGGATACATCGTCGCCATTTCTGATATAAAGATGGAATTGCCAAATGGATCGAGGCCAAGCATTATAAGCTCTTATGCAGGCTCGTCGCTGAGAGCTTGCATTGGCCCAGGTTATCCGATTATGACTCTTCCACAGGAGATATGGAAGGCATTCGTTGCGGCATCTGGCGTAAAGGAAGTCGGTCGCTCTAATCATACCGACTTCTGGGGCATGTTGATCTCGACTGATGCCTTGTAAATCAACCCCTTCGCAGGCCTCATCGCGAGATCCGACTAATGAGCCTACAGATATACAGGCGATTTGACAATATCTTTGTCTCCTGGTCTGGACATCATCATTCCCAATCATCAGTTCGCGGTACCGCAACCTGGTTACAGCAGTCAAGGGGTAGCGGTACATTACAGTGCTAGCACTGTTCAAGAAATCCTCATCAACAGTATTCCGGGTGGCAACAATGGCGATATGCCTATCTTAGGCCGTTCCTTCCTAAGCTCCGCCTACCTTATGGTGGATGTAGACCACCAACAATTCACACTTGCAGCAGTCAACGCGACAAGTGCTCAGCAGATAGTACCCATAGGTTCGCCAGCATGCCAGGGCCCGAAATCCATAGATACACCAACATCAACGACTTCAACTACCGCTAGCACTACTGGTCCAGCCGCTGTTCCAGCAGGTACACACCAAGGTGTCTCCACGGGCGTCGTTGCAGGTGCCGTGGTTGGTGGTGCTGCAGTTGTTGCCCTTTGTCTTGTGGCTCTTCTGCTGCTACGACGACGGCGGCGCACGCATCAGCAACAGTTGGCACGAATGGAGAGCGAAAAGAGAGATCCGCCGGTTACGACGTTTAGCCAGCCAGAATTCGGCATGGCCAAGGCTGAGATGCCCTCGGATTATACACATCAGCCTCCAGCAGAGATGCCTTCGCAACGCCATTCACCTTACCGTTTAGCGCCATACGAGATGTCGTCGCAAGGACATGCGTCCCATGTGTCAGCGCCTTACGAGATGTGAACATCTTGATATGGGTTTTTGGAAGATTATTGGTGCATGTCTGTACCTTTTGGCACAGCCCCTATTTGGGGATCAATTCAGCAAAGTATCTAACCTCCGGCCTTCCCCAGATTACCAATCTCCGCCGTGGAGCCATGCTTTGATAGCTCAGACCGCATCAAGGGGTGTTCGAGGTGTTGATTTTGTATGATTTGAAGAGCAGAATTCTGCCACAAAGAGACAGCCTAGATTTCTCGAAAACACCTAGGTCGTGAGGTGAGCGAGGGTACATAATTACGGCCGTCAGCAGATATCTTGTAGCATGTTGTCTTTAGCACATGAAGTAATATGAGAGCAACCACTTTCCAATTCCAACCACTATACAAATACGATTCGTCACTCAACCTCCTGAGGACATTTTCGTCGCGCATGGTCACTCTCAGTGGTGCTTGCCAAGCAGCTCCTCAGCTCCAAGAACACCGGTTCCAAACCCCTCATACACTGGCTCTCGGTCTCAAAATCCGTCCGCACCACCATCAATCATCCAATCCCTGCTGTCAACTTCTTCCGGCATATTTTCCGCGTGTTCCTTCCGCGACTCAATCATAACTCCGCCTCAAACCTGCTTGGTTGAGTTACGAAACACCACCACGCCGGATTGCTCCTCCCGCCGGCAAAGCTAACGTAGGATCCTGCATGCTGCAAAGCTACGCCAATCACTGCTTGCCGATGTCGGTGGCTCGAATCCTACAGGAAGGTATCGCATGAACATCCAACAGCTGTACTCAATGCCACAGCCATAGAGATCGCAGATACGTCGAAAGCGTTTAATCAGCGTCGTTGGGCGTTGGATGTTGTTTCGCTTTATGCAGGTGGTTTTTGCCCGGATATTGGTTTTATTTCGCGGAGATTAACAGTGCTAGCTCGGCTCAGTGCTGCATCTGAACTTTGGGCGAAATTAGTGGCGCGTAACGAAGTTGATAGAACAAAGAGCGTCTACGGCTGAAACGCTCGGGGATGCTTTAGGGGCGCTTGGTGGGCGCTTATAGGGGCGGTTGGGGTTCGGGGCCGGTGTTTTTGCGGTTGTTGGGCATTGGGTTGATGAGATATGGGCCAGTACATTCGAGATGATGGTGGGAACGGGTTGGGGGATTTTGAGGGGTTGTTGAGCGCTGAGCCGGATCCGGGAACAAATCTTGCGGATCTAGGCACACCCATGGTGTGGATCCCTCGAAGAGCATTGATGAGAAGAGGAATTGAGTAATCCCAAGGGACTTTTGTATGGAAGATTGTAGGACGAAGAGTTCAACCCGTGGTTTCCTAAAGCGATAGACTGACGTAAATATTTGTCGAGACAGAAATCAGGCGGATCGAGATCAACGTCAACACCTGTATGTAGACATATATTTGAGAGATACGACCCAGAATCAGCGCCGACAGCGACTTCACAATACCCCAGCCAAGAGGCACCTCTACTCGAAGCTCATAACGCATGTGAAACACCACCCGTTAGGTCGCTACGAACGACCTATCAAGTGAGATCCGCCATGGGTGACCCGCACACTTCAGGCGTCGGGTCAACATCCAATCTAGCATTAAGACCGATGCTATATCTCCACCCACCACTACGTCGATGGCGACGGAAAATTCAGACACCTCCGCAACCCGGAGTTCAGAAGCTGTTTGCACTACGTTCCTGATTGCAGAATCGAGTGCATCGATGTCTCGCAACGAGTTGGAGCACTGGTTCATGGGCCTGGCCGGGACGGCTGGTTGATCTCGACGCTGGGCTGGCGACGTTCAATGCCACCACGAAGGCCTCCTGGAGATACGCCCAGATGTTTTGCTAGAATTGCTTGGATCTCTCTCGTGTCTTAAAGGACGCCGTAACCTAGATGTTGGATTATTACTATCATTGAGGACGACGAAACGAGGAGGCTTGTAAGAGCTCCTTGCAAGTAGTCGTAAGGAGCCGGCATATTGGCTTTGCCATTTCCGTATTATTCGGACCACCCTAGCAGTCCGGATCCATCTATTAACGGATGGAAATGGGATCGAGTGATAGTGCCGGGCAGTTCTCCTCTGAACATCGGTCGCTTTCAGTCCCCCATCTAACGTGCTATTATCTACCTCGGCGATGAAGGCAACGCTGGTAATTCGAAGTTCTTCCTCAGAGGCGTAGCGTCAGGCATCTCCTGCGCGACAGCTACGACCTCTTCGGTTGGCAGCTCATGATTCGATCTGCCTTCTGACATCTCGTAGGGAGGCAGGGCGTACTCTGAGTTCCGTACAGCTAGCATCTCCTGAGGTGGTTGTCGGTCCGCCCTTGGAAACAGGCGTATGAACTGTGGCAGCATCGGCCGCAGATAAAGATGAAGTAGGACTTAGCTGGGAAGTTGATGACGCCACGGCCGCCGTTGTTTGATTTTGACAATTTGGCGCTGAGATAGCGACAATTTTCGAGTCTGTTGTTGCTCGAGCTTTCCAGAGTGTAAATTGTTCCCTGTCATTGTCAACCATCAGATAGCGGATGTCAAGAAATTCAAGCCAAGGACCAGCCTATCATTTGCGTTTACTCCTGAGAGACTGCTTATCAGGACTACTCGATTGCTGTCGTTATCTACATATCTTTGTCCGTTGGAGTCGATTTTGTATTCTGGAAGAACGAGTTGGTGATTAGGGATCGTGATATCAAGCCCCGGGTCTATAGATATCGTTAGATCACCGTCATAGCTAAAACACCGTAGTCAGTAACAATCGATTGGTGGCTGATTGTTTGGGCTGGCCTACGCTCCGTCTGCTTGAACCAACATCCCGAAAAACGACAAGACGCTTGTGGATCGGTCGACATAGGTCGAGCCTGAGATAGCAAGAAACGCATTCCACATACTTTCGCGTAGGGACAGCTTGTCGAAGTGGGGCTCCACGCAGACGCTCGCTGCCGCGCCTTTATCGTTGCCGAAAAGGCTCGGAGATGAGCCGTTTTTTAAATTCATCTTGATGTCTGTGATTGTGACCACAAAGCAGTTTGCGTCAGGTATGACGGAATTCTTGGTGGGAAATGTTATATTTGGACCCGTGACTCTCTGCATCATAGCCGCTAAAGATCAGATTCCCGTCAATCTGATTTTTTGATTCGGCTCCCGTCCAGCCTTGCCAGAAGCCCCAACTTCTTGAAGACAAAGCCCCGCTGGCGACGAGTGCATTGAGAAGTGTCGAATTTCGCCCAAAACCAAGGGTGTTTATTCCTTCGCCCTGCCCACGCGAGACACCCATTGGAAAATTGTCTAGTCTCTTCTGAGGCGTCACTGCAAGAACGTCTGAACCCCATAGATCGAGAGCATGGTTTGGGTTGATGGATGGGTCCTCCAGAGAATGCAAGAGGTTTGACCCATGGCTAATTGGCGTCCACGTGGTAGAAGCATCTTCATGGAACAGCCCGCCAACTTGAGCAACACATTCAGTGGTTTCATTCGCGTTGCAGCCTCCATTGTTAGAGCTCGTCGTAGTATCGAAGATGTATGTATTGTTTATCTGACTGGGACCATCAGCTGGCTCATTATTGTTGGATTAGAGAATACAATCTACCAGTTTAATTGAAAAGCAAGCGATTGCCCGGGGCTTGGACTACCTATGGAAATTGGGTTGCCTCTTCTCAAGACGTTACTCGCAAGGCTTATATTACGGATAGGTACTTCGAAAGCTGTGGGGGAAGGGCAAGTGGTCATGGTTATTGTCGCAAGTATGGAATGCACAGACTTGTATATGCAGCATCAAGCTTTGCTTTCGTCGTGCAACGGCCAATGGCATAGATAAGTTGAAAGAGAATCAGGCCCGAACGATAGAAATGCGAAGCTTCAGATCAAGAATTGATCACAGAATGAGACCAATCCAAAAGGCCATCAGATCGTTACATTTGAGTCCTCGACATAGCCGCCGGGTACTCCGCCCTGCCTCATGCAACGTTTAGACCAGATAGTAAACAGTAATAAGTGATATTAAGGGACGACCATGGCACAGTTTTGCACTTGAAACGAGGCTACAATCTTGTCGCCATAAGCTGTGCTATCGACGCGTCCACTCGGCGCTTGTTCTAGACTCGCATAGGATCCCCATAAGATCATGCCGCTGTGCTCACCTCAGCTCGTAAAAGGAGCTTCGAAGGATGCGGTTGGAAGACCCGACCAAGTGACTAATGATCGTCAAGCTGACAGGCTCTGCAATCGCAGTAACAGCTTATTACTGTTACAAGTGTACACATGTCCGATCGGAGTCCGATGGATTGAAAATCCTTGGCTAGTGTCGGCCCAGAATTTCCGCCTCGGCTGCAGAGTGCGGCCTAAGCGCCAGCGCCAGCGCCATTGGAGTACTTCAGGCCCAGGGTTACCTAGAACAATTCATGAACAAAGTCGTTCCTCGACCCTCAATCGAGCGTCTGTCTCGGCCTCAGTCAAGCGCATCCTCATTCACGAGCGGTCTCATCTCATAAGCTAGTACTCCGTACGGAGTAGCAGCGATCTGAAAGAAGGGCTGTGCCTGTGAGCCAGCCATTAACCGCTGTGCTTATGCAGTATGCACGCCCTGTTTCAGCCCCTGACATCCCTTTTTCATTGTGGCTCGGTTTCCGGCTAGCTCGGTTGATCATGAAACATATTGGCCAGCGCTGGATCTAAGGCCCGGAGAGCTGCTCTCGTTGACGCTGTATAGGGTTTTTCCGTTCGATTCCTTGGGTCTGCTGGAGGTCTTTGCGCTTCGTTCTTTCCAGTCCTTGCAGGCTCAATGTGGAAATTTCCTAATGTACAATTCGCGGTCTCTCACTTTCTTGACGTCGTCGTCTTGATTTTCTTTCCAATCCAGATCTTAGCAGTGAGTCCCGATGCACATTGTTATACAGGCAATGGTACGATATCTACCGATTTCCCCTGCAAGCTCTCCAATGATGTTAGCTTCTGCTGCGGCGTCGGCTGGTCATGCCTCTCCAATGGACTTTGTCAATACCGTGCGAGTACCTCGTTTGCGGAAGGAACATGTACGGACAAGAGTTTTCCGGCAAATTCATGCTTGGGTTTATGTTTAGCGAGTATGTCTCCTCCCGCTGAACGTATGAAAGTCGTCGCCGATAATTAACATGACCAAGGTGGCAACAGCGAGAAAACCCTCATCCATGACTGTGGCGGAGCCGGCGATGGCGATACTAACTCTTGGTGTTGTGCCGGCGTTCAAGGTGTCACGGGCCAAGGCGGGGACTGCTGCTCGAGCAATGCGACCACCACCCTGGGCTCCTTTCCTTACTCAACCGTTACTGTCATAACAGCGGTTTCAACCTCGTCGGCGACTGCTTCATCAACTGCGGCCAGTAGCAAATCCTCGTCATCCCTATCGTCCTCCGTGTCTACACCGCAGCCAACGTCGACCACGATCTCATTGGCAACTTCCTCCATTGCCGCTTCCGCAGTCGCTGCCCCGACCTCTTCCACGGCAGGCTCCCCACACGGCACCAAATCCCATGCAGCAGCAATAGGCGCTGGGATCGGGGTTCCTGTCGGAATCGCATTGTTGGTCGCACTGTTATATCTTCTTCACCGGGAGCAGAAGACGAAGAAGCAGATACGCGATCTGCAAGCGCACATGCAAGGGCCCGAAAGCAAGCCATCGGAGCAGGACGTACTTTCTGCTGGGACAGAATGGACTTCGAAAACCCCTGCCCGAGCGAACTTCGAATTAGAAACCGGTATTGATCGTGGCGAGTTGCCGGCCAGTGATGGCAGGCACGAGATGGCTGGAAAACACACATGGGAGATGTCGTAGCTCAGACAGAGGCAGAACACAACTAGAAGTGGCTTTCTACCTGCAGATTTCTATTCGAGCGCACAGCTTCAGCCTAGTAAAAAGCACCCGTAACAGCCAGGGTCCAACCCGCTCCCCCAATCCCTACGGACGAGACTTCTGTCACCTAGCCGATGCCACTTCTTTTGGCACAGTTTTCGCCTCCGTGGCCTTTGTCTCTTTTCCGCCTTCCTTCCCGTATCCTGCGGTGACGCGTATCTCTACCTTATTCCCATCGGCCAGCTTGACAACGGTCGCACAACCGACTGGCTCGCCCTCAGCCGATCGCTTCTCCAGGTCAACAAGTGCCCCATATACGGCGGCTCGAATCGCTTTGCTGTCTTCTGATACACAGGAGGGCGCTTCAGCCGGTGTTCGGTATTTCTCTGCTATGATCCATTGATAGAGATGAAAGGACAATCCACCGACGAGAGCCGAGATGAAGCCCCTGAGCACGGCGAGTGAGAAGGGTTGCCGGAAAAAGTCGTCGAGGCCCATGAAGAAGGTGGGTGGAGGTATAGCTGAGGGTGGGAAGGACATGGTAAAGTAAAGGGAAAAAAGACCCACAACACGGCCAAATTAATTGGGCTTTTTCTTTGATATGGTCTTGCAGAATTGGAAATGATTTTTTTTCCCTTCGTTTTCGTGGAACACCCACTTTCCTATTCATAAATCAAGGTCTCTACAAGTCTTGCGTTCACGCTTGCAATCCTTGGGTCCAGATCATCGACTTTCTTCCCAAGAAAAGACCATATCATCCTGCGGATCCTGTTGCTCTACCAAGCGTAACGAACGATTGGTTCGTTGTACATCAGAGGATTATGGCACAGCCCTTCCAAAACCGCGGCGCAGCAGCATGTGGCTCCCAATCTTGTGCTTGGTGCTTCCAAGCAAGGCAGTCTTTCTCTGGTCAAACAGCAGCCGGCTTTTCCTGCAGCTGTTTTGAAGCTCGGCTGTCCTGGCGTTTCCAAAAGACAGGCACGACTCAAAGCAAACCAACGATGCTGACATAGCTATCAAGCAGCTTCTAGGGGATACAAAGGTGTACAGTTATGTCAGTCCATATCAAGGGGTGGCTTTTTGGCTTGCCCCGATGACCCAGGACCAACAAGATAAGATCAAAGCCATGCCTGGTGTGAGTCAACAGCATATTGTGAATATTGAGCAGTTACTAAGTTGCTTCAGATCGGTAGTATTGCCAACAATACTCAGGACGCTACTCAAGATGAGGCCGCTATTCCAAACAACCATCCAGTCACCGATTCGGAAGACTCGTTTAGTCGGCTCCAAAAGCGGGAAGGGATCATAAAACATCGAGCGAACGCCGTCGACGACCTGAAATTAGTATCATGGGCAAGTGGTAAGGACTGGAAAGACTTGACGGACTACGCCTATGATGAGGTTCTTGGGACGGACACTTGGATCTACCTCATTGAATGGGGCGTCCGAGCCGACCATCGAGTTCGTCAAACTGGATATCTTGAACGAAAGATATTTGACTAATTTATCATCAGGAGATATCGGGAAACGCTCCGAAGACACCCTACTTCTACGGACCCAACGCAGACCAAAATGATAATGACGATAGTCAGAGCGGTCATGGTACATGCATGGCCTCCAAAGCCGTGGGTCCTAACTTAGGAGTTGCCAGTAACGCCCATCTTATTGCGGTCAAAGCCAAGGGATCCGTTGCCGACAACCTGTGGGCCTTTGAGCAAACTCGCGACGATGTTCTTGCCAACGCCGACAACCGAAAGGGCAAATCCGTGGTGCTCTTCGCAAGGGGGCAAACTTTCGCTGGGCTCGGTGACAATGCTGCGCCTTGGCCTCAAATAAAGCCTCTGATATAGGAGCTATTTGATAACGATATTGTTGTAGTCACCTCCTCGGGTAACAACGGTGAAGCGCCAGGCCATCAGAACGTCGAACTTCTCCCTAAGACTTGGGCTACGGATGATTGCCCACTCATCGTTGTAGGCGCCGTTACCACTCAGGGCAAAGAGGCTTTTTACCCAGGAAAACAACAGTCTTTCTCGCAGATTGGCCCCAAGGTCACTGTCTGGGCACCTGGTGTCGATATCAGGTGTGCAGATTCCAAAACTCAAACCACAAGTCTCGACACCGGCACTTCCCCCGCCTCAGCTATGGCAGCGGGCCTTGTTGCTTATTTCCTTTCCTTCAGGAATAACCGTCCATTCGCCATTGGAGGCGGAAACACCGCAAGGAACGCGCGCGACTACCTCAAGAACACCGCAGAATGGGTTCGACCAGGTGGCAAGGATCCCGCCATCTGGAACCGGGTCGACAGTCTCGCCGGCGCAGTTGCCCCAGTAACCGCACAGCCAGCCCCCGTCACACCTGCGCCGGTGGTGCCCCAAGCGCCCTACGCACAAGGCACGTGCAAAATTGAAGTCACGCAATACGAGGAAATTTACGGCGAGAATGGAAACTACGATCTGGATGTGTTAATAACGGACAACGCCGGCAACCAGATTGGCTACACGCAGCGGATGGGTGAAGGGCTATATCCGTTCTCGGACAGCAACCCGCTTCAATTCCAGAGCAAGCTCGAAGACGTGCTTACCTGCAAACCCGAACAGCAATATGATTACATTGCGTTTGCGTTGGGGCAGCAGGCGTGGCCGAGTAATGGGGATTTCAAGGACACCGATGTACCGAGATGTACGACCCAGAAATGGGATGGGGATACTACGAAGGGGAATGAAGCGGTGAGTCCTTTTCTTTTCTTTTTTGTTCTTTCCCAATTTTTCCAACCTTTCTCCCCTCCCTCCTTTATTCCCCTTTGAAGAAAATCTGTTCCGCGGATGTGGAGTTTGGATGCTGATTTTGGAATTCGTAGACTCGCAATATCGAATGTTATTTCGTTTGTGGGTGGGCCGGAGGAAAGTCTTCTGATTTAACGAACTGAGGACCTCAGTGGAGACGTTCTTGATGGCATATTGGCCACTTTACGTGGATATGGATTTGAGCATAGTGAACGTGTCGGCATAGCAAAGAAGCATGTCACTGGGAGGATCTTTTGTGAAGTTTACGAATGTACAATATGTTGGTGTTATGTATATAACCGCCGACGGTTCGCGTTTGGTGGTCTTTGCAAGACTAGGCAACTCAATCTGATTAGTCGAATATTTTCTTACAACAAATCTTGAAAGAGTTGCGAACAAGCATGAATGATGCTTGCAAATGTATATATCTCGGAGCAGATATCCCCATTAGACTATGTATAATCTCTCTGCACTTTCCCAACTTCACAATAATTCAGATTCCAATGAACCAAGCCATCCAGGAAGCTTTTTCCGGCCTTGCGTTCATACAGCATAGTAGTAGACGATTTCACTCTCACCACTACCATGTACATAATCGAATCCCCTCCCGAACCCCCACGCTATCTCTTCTTCTTTTCTTTCATTTTCTCTCGAACAAGTGACCGCTCTCTCAGCACCACTTCCCACTGTTGTACGCAAATTCAGTGACCAAATTCGACATCTAATACGAATCCGCGGTCGTCGAGCATGAGGTTCAATCTGGAGGAGAGGTTAGAAGATATGAATGAGTCGATGCGTTGGGGTTATGTACATAATTGTGATCAGAGAGAGTCAATGCTACACGATATGGAAATCTCGTCTCTTTTTCCACGTTGTTTTGGGGGAGGAGAAGCAGAAGAAAGCAATTCTGTGAGCGTTGCTTTGAATTTCTGCTCCGATCCAATTGACAAGAAGACCTATGAACACTCAAAATATCCAACGTTGTGGGTGCATGCAAGGAAAAGAGGGCAGATAGATAAATAGAACGCGGCGAGAGTAGCGAAGTTTATAGTAGAGGACTTATATATATATGAATGAACGGGGAGTAGGCTAGAACAAGAACTTTCACGCACCGGTCAGGATTATAAGTCCCATCATCGCAATTATTATCCGGAGTCACGATCCAGATATCGTGGCCCAAGGGTAGATTTGCACTGGAGAATGTGAAGCACTGTTGACACATTAAAAAAGGAGGGTGTTAGTTCATATGTACTTGCCTGTGTCTTGGTCTTGCCTTGATACGATGTATGTGTATGCAGTTCGCCCTCAGAAGACAAGACATATGATACTGTACGTACGTAATAAGAAGCGATATCTCTAATGATCTTATCCGGAAGCCTGAACTGCCGTAACCACTACTCACATTCCCCATATCAGTCAGCCGCAATCCCAACATCAATCACTCAACACCGAATCCCCAACTCCCCAAATCTTCAAATCCAGTCCCCCACATTTCCATCTCCACCTCCACCCGCTCAAAAACCAAAAAAAACCACTTACCTTCATATCCACAAACCCCTCATCCACATCCTTGACAAACCTCCTTCCCAAAAGCCTCCGTTGCCAAACCTCGTTGATGGCTCCCAGATCTCGAGATTGTTGTTGTTGTGGGACGTCGACGCTGGTGGGGTTCTGTGGAGGGTTGGACATGAGGGGAGTTGATGGGAGGAGGTGGGCTAATGATATGGGTGGGGAGTGGGAACGGGAGTGGAGTGGGTTCTGGTGTAGAGGGGACGGAGGAAGTTGATGCGAGTGCTAACTGTTTAGGTTGAAAATGTTGACTGGTCACGGTATTTACTATTTCGAGACGAGAGATTTATGACGGATGGAGAATTAGAGGCGGTGCAGCACAAGTGAAGGATTACGATGTGTCGCAGAATCCTACACTATTGAGAGCGAGATTTTGATGGTATCCGAGGTAGTGATGCTACAGAATTTTACCGCTAGCACCGTTTACCGGTAAAATAATTTCCATTTACAATAAAAGCGTAGAATACGCTAGCAGAGGGGAATTAGACTGATCGCGTCGGGTCGGATCACTAAGTTTGGGTCAGGTACTCGACCCAAATCTTGGCGATTTGTATCGATTCGATTCGAAAGTCTTGACAATTCGATTTCTAAAATTGAAATCAACAATTCGAATTAATTTCTCTACTTATAATCGAATTTTAATTTAAAAAATCGACTCGAATTGTCAAGACTTAGTATTAGTATAAAGAAATTTTAAAATAAATAGTAGTATAGCTAGATAAACAGATAATGTTAGACTATAAATTTAAAAATACTTGCTATAAGTACTAGCAATCTATCTACAATATATATACAATCTCTTTTACTTAAATCTTAGAATCTTAGTTAATTAAAATACTACTAGATTATATAGTATAATCTATATATATATTGCGATAAGTCTTTATTGTTATAATTATCTACTAATTAAAATCTTATTTTTACTTTCTTATATTAAAGTCGAAAACAAAACTTTAGTTATAATAACAAATATTAAAACAACAAATTATCGATATATCTTTAAAAACAATTTTAGAAACTTAAAGTTTTTAGAACTTAAAATCTATTATAGAATTCTTCTAGAAATATATAGTCTAGAGTTTGTATAGAATTAAAATCTTAATAGATATATATAGATATTTTGCTTCGAGATATATAGTTTGCTCTCTAATTTAACTATTATTATTATAATTATTGTTTATTGTATTTACTCTTGTAGTTTAATAACCTTAACTATTAATTAATTCTTTGTATTTATTAGTATTTACAAACAATTATATAAGTCTCTATACTATTTGTTTTACAAATATCTTTTTGTTAGAGTTTCAAACTTTCAAATATCTAAAAAGAGTTTTTTGCAATTCTTTTAATAGATATTTGTTTTATCTTTGTATAACTATTAGTATCTACAATAAATTAGATAGATATTACGATATTTCTAGTAGAGCAGAATTTCTAGAGCAGAATTCCTGAGACAGAAATTAGAGTCTAGATAGTAGTATCTGTTTGTCTACGAAAGTCTTTCGCAGACGCAACTTCCGCATACGCTATAGCGCTAGTATTATATATAGATATCTTCTATAGCATTAATACGACTTAGATTTCTATATTTCTATATTTTGATAGCTTTAAAGAAGCACAACAATTCTGTTATTAAAATAGTTTTTAATATTCTTGAAAGTTATTAGTTATTATTAGAAAGTCTGCTTTTATCAGTATTCTCTCTCTTGTACAAGTATTTCTTGTTTGCTGTTTTTCGATATAGTATCTTTTTATTAATTTTGTCTCTCTTCTATAAAGACTTTCTGTCAATAGATTGTTATAATAGTAAAAGTCTTCCGCAAGATCTACTTCTATAGCAGAAATTTCTGCTTCAATAAATTTCTATCTCGATAAATTTCTGTCTTAATATTGGAAGTTTTTTACAATATTTTCAAACTAATATCTTATATCGATTGTTAGACAGCAGTTCTTGTCTATTAGACTATCGAATTTTTAATTATTGATTATCAATATAGTAAAATTGTTCTCGATCAAATAAAGACTTGCGCTATCGATATAGCTAGAACAATTTTTTGTTTACTATTAGCGAAATTCTTTTTTAGACAGCAAAATTATAGTTAATTAATCGAGAATTTTTGTTTCTAATTTGTTATTTAAACTATTAATTGTGCAATTTTTCGCAAAGCAATATATTGTTTTTAGCAAATTATCGATTCTATTAACAACAATATTTTTTCTATAGATAGCAACTTCGAGAAAGCAATCTTAGTATTCTCGAGTACATTAAATACTTTAATTTCTATCGAAGAAATATATTGTTTAAAAATAGCTTTTAATATTGCTTTTTTGCAAATATAAATTAGAAAATCTAAAAATAGATTTAAAGTATTATACAAATTAATATACAAACTTTGTTAAAAAAAATTGTCAAATTTTTAGAATTGTTGGAATTTTCTAAATTTTTCGACAACAACAATATTGTTTCGATAAAGAAATTCTATTCTACTATAATTAAATCGATTAAAAATATTAATTACTTTAACTCTAATTATAACAATTCGAGCATTACAAATACTTCTATAGTAAACGCTAATTGTTATATTTTCTATTGTAATATTTACATCTTTATAAATCGAATTAAAGATCTTGCAAAAAACTTTATCGATAAATAGAAAATAAAGAAATTTATTTTTAATTATTTGCAAGAAATCGATTTAATCTAATATTCTATAAAACTAATTAAGATAAAAAAAAATTGTTTCGAAACATTATTATAGAGCAATAGATTCTTGTTTTAATTAAATATTTTAAAAAACACAATATTGTTACTCTTAAAATATTGCAAACAAAAAAGTACACTTTTGTTAATATATATTTCGAGAAAATGTCGCGTATCTATATTTAGAATATTATAAAATATATAAAGTTAACTAAAAATTTTCTCTATCTATAATTAGTTGCTTATAATATAAAATAATATTAATTGTAAAATTTAAAAGACAAATATTAAAACTTATCTTAACAACAACTTTAAATACTTTTCTCGATTTTTTAAATTTTAAACAAACTATTTGACAAGAAATAGCTAACAAATGTTTTTAGTTAAACAATAATTCTCTTTTTAACAATATTAATAGAAATAATTATTAGATTAGTAAGCAAAATTTACAACAAAATAATTAACAAAATAGATATTTTTAGTTATCTAACAATTGTTTTGTTTTTTTATTTTATTTTTGCTAGACTTCTTATTAATATTAGAATTTTTAGTATTAGAATTATACTTATTAATATTAGAGTTATAGTTTTGTTAGTTGTTTGCAAAAAATTTCGACAAATTTTAGTTTACTTAAACTATTTTATTAAACAAAAAACAATTGCTATTTCTAAAATTTGCAAATATATTTAATTTAAGAAATTTAAATTAGCAATTTTGTTCTTAGCAAAATATTAACAATTATCGGAACAATAATAGTAAATTTAACAATTGCAATATTGTCGAAAATAAAACTTGTATCTATATAACTAAATATAATAACAAATACTATAAAAGTATTAACAATTAAACTAAGAAAGTCTTTTGCAAATATAATAATATTTAGAACTACTATATCTTAGAAAACTTGAATTACTATAAGTTTTATAACAAGTTAAAAAACAACAAAAAAGTATTTAAATTTTTTATTATATTAGAAATTCTATTTCTATTCTATTGTTAATATTGCAAAAGAAGCTTCTACTTTAACAACAAACTACACTTATATATTCGAAAATTCTATTAATAGAAATAAAATAAAATTAAAACAGATATTTTGCTTGTTAAAACAAAGTTGCAAAAGTCTTTTGCAAACAACTCTACAATATTTAAAACTACTAAAAAATCGAATATTTCTATTGTATTTTCTACTATAGATTTCCAAAAAAATATCGACACTAAATATAGTTTTCGAAGCTAAAACTATATATATATTTGTATAATTTTGTTTTTCGATTTCGAATTGAAATTCGTTTGTCTAGATATAGATTTCGAAGTTGTTTTTATAGATTGCAATTTTTTTAAGACTTAGATTTTTGGCGTTTCTATTTGTAGAATAGTATTATCAATTTCTATTTATAAACTAAAGATTGCAAAACATATATCAAATAAGTATTATAAGAAGATAAAAATAGAATTCCAATTAGTAGACAACTATAACAACAAAGACTTATTGCGATATATATATAAACTATACTATACAATCTAATAATATATTAAGTCGCTAAGATTCTAAGATCTAAGTAAAAGAGATTGTGTATATATTGCAGATAGATTACTAATACTAATAACAAATATTTCTAAGTTTATAGTCTAATATTATTGCAGATAGATTGCTAGTACTAGTAATAGATATTCTCAAGTTTCTAGTCTAATATTATCTAGTTACCTAGCTACAATATATTATAGTATTTTTTTATTTTTTAGAAAAAGACAAAAATAGCAACATAGTTATAGCAAAGATTACGCAAGAAGCTTGTTTTGTTAACAATTTTAAAACTAATATATTAATTAATAACAATTTGCTTAATTCGAAATATATTATTATTAATATTGCAACAAAATCTATCTATATTAAAAGTTGCAATATTATTGTTAATACTAAAGTTAAAACATATTTGTATTGTTATTTATAAACAAATCTATATTCGCAAAATTGTCGATATATTATCTTAATTAAAAATAGCAATTTCGATTTACTATATTGCAATATTAATTAATTGCAATTTTCTTTTCGAGTTTAATAATACAAATCTTTTTCTATATACTTATATTATTAATACTAAAATAACTAGTATTTTAATCAAAAACTATAGCAACAAAGTAATCTATATATTTTGTAATTGTCGACTTAATAGAATTTTTAAACTTAACTTTTCGAATATATTTTAGATAGACACAAATAATAAAAGTGTTGCAAAACTTATTATATAAAAGATTTTCGCGAATTATAAAACAAAGTAGTTTAAAATTTTTTTTGTTGCTATCTATATAGCAACTATATTTCTAATAGATAATCTATCTACTGTTAATAGTTTTGCAAGTTCGAAAATATCTTTTGTATTAGTAATTTCTTATATAACAATATTAATTTCGACTATATTAGCGCTTTTTTTCTTATCGAAGTAGTTGTTTATTGCACAAGTATTAGAAATAGATAATTACTAGCTAAATATTACTCTACTTTTCTTAAATATTATCTCTACTTTGCTTGAATATTATTTCTTGCGCTAAGTTTAATCGAGTAATTTCTAGAGTCTAGTAATCTTATAAACAAACAATATTAACAAGATTAAGAGAAGACAATAAGAAATATATTGTTCTGCGTTTGTTTATTATTAAATTCGATATAGTTTCTTAAGAATATTCTAGTGTATATTTAAATCTAAAATATATCTTTTTGTATATTTAGAATCAATCTCTATTTGTATCTCTAATTATATTTGAAAATTGTCTATATAGATAATTAAAATATCTTAAATTTGTCTTTTTATTGCTATTTTTCTTTTATTTTCTTGTCTATCTTGTCGACAATCTTTTTGTTTATTTTGCTAGCTTTATATAGATAATTAACTATTAGATATTTAACTAAAGAATAAATTTAAAATTACTTAAAGATAAACAACATTTATTAAGTAAAATTTGTAAAAACTATTTAGTATTAATACTATAATTGCAAAAATATTGCTTATATCTTGTTTAATAAATCTTGCAAATTTTTTTTTAACTTAACAACAATAGACTCTTGTATATATAATATATTATTAAAAACTATTCTATTCTTAGACAATAATAACAACAACAAGATTTCTAGCAATATTTCTTGTATTTTTGTTATATTGTTATCTCTTGTATTATATTTTTTTGCTTTTTTATTATTTGCTTTGTTTGCAATAACTTAGTAAATCTTTAATAAAAATATATATTCTTTAACTTTAATATATTGTTGTTTGTTTAATTGTATTATTGCTTTTGTATTTTATAGATATACAATAATTTTATTGTTCTTGTAAAAATATTAATACAATATACAATAATACTAGACTTATATTTAAGATATTTAAATTGTATATTAATTGTTTTTAATATAAACAATATAACAAAGACAATAAGATTTGGAAATATAAATAGTCTATAAAACTTCTAAGATAGATAAATCTTTATTTTCTTAAATTTTTGCTTATAATTATAATATTAATTAACAAGAAACTTATTTAGCTTAATATTTATTACTATATACAAATTGTTTGCACAAATAGATATATTAACAAAGCAAAATTAACTTGCAATTATTATTTATTAATAAAAAGTTAAAGATTTTATTTAATTTAATAATAAGTATCTTTGTTATATAATAATATAATATTGTTAAAGTACAAATACTAATTAACATAGTATTTAGCTTACTTTTTGCATCTAGATTATAGATACTCTTTAAGATAATTAAAAATATCTTGATTTTTATTTAGATAATTATAATACAAGATATTATAGTATTTCTTTAGAAATTCTATAATAATTGCGTATATTATATTTTTCTATTGTCTATAGAAAGTCTTTTACTTCTTATTTGTAAAAAAATATTTTTTGCAATTAGTTATTATATTCTAGTTTATATACTAAATATATAATATATAATTAATATTATAATTTTGCTTTGCAAAAATATACAAAAGTATTATATCGACAATTCCGGAATCTCTACTTAGAAAGTATCTGTTGCGAAAACTGCTAATTTAGCTATTAGCTAGTCTAGAATCTATTTACTAGCAAAAGTCTTAACACTTGCTTAATAGAAGTTCAATTTTGATATTCGAGATATGCACGAACTTTTGTAATACTTTGTTTATATCTCTATTTGTTACTTGTCTATATTATAGTAATTTGTATAACAAAATCGAACAATTTGTAAGATTTCTATGCGCGAGTTATATATCGACAGAAATATCTCTATTGCGTAATTGTATTGTGCGCATAATAGTCGAGAATTGCGTTTGTAACTCGTAAGTTGCGCTTGTAAATTGCGTCTATATTATAGAACTTAACAATATACAAAGTTAAATCTTAACAAAACGTATATTAATTATGCGTTTGCAATTTCTACTAATTGCAGTTTAATTCTGCGCTTGATTATATAAAGCAAATATATTAACATATTAGCTAATTTAACTATTAGTTACTAATAGTACTATTAACAAGAATTCCGAAATTGCCAATATAACAATAAAACTCTATTATTGTTAGATATTATAGTTATAAGATACAACAAATTTAAATAATTGTAGAAATATACTAGAGCTTTTATAATCTACTTGTAATTGCTATAGTCTTTGCTTTTTATAAAACAAGATTCGATATAGAAAATAATATTTAAATTAATAATCTTAATAATAATAAAAAGAAATATCTTATATTTGTTTGTTTTGTATATATAACTTATAATTAAGATTTCTATATTAAGATATAATAACTTTTGTATATATTTTAAAATAAAGAAAAGAAATTAAAACTTGTTGTTATATTCTTTTTTCTTAGAATTTATATATTATAAAGATAATATTGTTAGATATCTTATTAACGTCTAGATAGATATTATAGATCTTACTATTGCTATTTTAAAAACAATATTTATATTCTAAATATTTTGCTATTTAAATATAGACTCTTCGAAATCTAAACAAAGTTCTTTAAGAATTAAATTAATTTTGCTATTTTTTTATTATTTCTTTTCTAATTTGTATTGTACTTTTAGATTTTTTAAAACTTTCTTTTAATATACTATTAAGATAAATAGTTTTGTAGAAAAATAATTATAATTAAAGTACTTAACAATTAGAGTTTATATATCTAAATTATATTTATTTTTAAAATTGTTTTTTAGTTTTGCAATTGCTTTAAAGAGATATTCGATATATCGATTGCTAGTTAATTAATAATTGTGTCTTTTTTGTTTAGCAATACAATTGCAATTGTATTGTATTTAATATTTTATACAAATATTTTGTTTCGAAATCTTGCTTCGATCTTAAACTATTATATAGTCTTGTATTATTGTATACTTGTTTAGATTTTAAACAAGCAAACTAATTAATTTCTATATTTAATAAACTCTAAAAGAGATTCGATAAACTAAAGTAACAATAAGTAAAAATCTATAATAAGTTGAACACAATTTATAAAAAAGTCGTGTTCTAGTTTCTATATATTAAGAAAATATAAATTATTTGTCTTGCTTGTTTGTTAAATATAACAAATATAATTATTTGCAATATTTGTTTGTCGAACATATTAAATATTATGCTTAGATTGTTTGTTTTTTAAATATAATAAATATAATAACAAGTTTGCTTAAATAACGTAAAATCTAAATTATTAATACAATTTTAATAAGTTTGTAATACAATTTTTTTTCTTTAGAGTTTTTGTTTCGAAACTTAATATCTTCTTATTATATTTTTAAAAAAAATTAATACTAGAAATTTCTTTTTTCGAAAAAAAGTTTTTTTTCATATTTTAAATTCGATATTTTTAGCAATATATTTTTGTTGTAATTGTACAATATCTAATAAGATCTATTGTATAAGTAATAATTTTAAAAAGTATATAATATATATGCAATCTAGTTGTAATTGTAATTTAACAATTTTTTCTATATTAATTAAACAAATTTATAAAGAGCAAATATATTTAAAAAAAGAAGTGCGCAATATGCGTACGAAGCTAAGTTAACTAAAAAAACAATTAAATTTTCTAAAAAATAAAAAGAAAAAAATAATTATAATAAAATAAAATAAAATTGGCAATCTAGAGATAAATAAAGTATATTTTGTTAAATTTGTTACAAAAATTTTCGAGTTGTTGTTTAATATATTGTTCGAACAATTTTAATTTTCGATTAATTAAAATTAAAATGCTGTTTTTATATCTTGTTTTAATAAAACTTCTTTAAAAGATTTTAACAATAATTAAATTTTTTTTTTAATTTTTATGTATTCTTTAAAATAAAGTATTCTTTTTATTTCATTAAATATTTTTAATTTTTTTGTTGTAGAATTCTTTTAATTTCGAATTGATTTTTTTTTTGCGAATAAAAATAAAATGTATTCTATAAAAATATAATTAAATTTGTTAATTTTAATAATAAGATATAAAATACTAGAAATATTTTAATATTTTTAGATAAATCGAGTTTGTAATTGATTAATTTTTTAATTTTTTTAATAAAAAACAATTTAACTTTAATATAATTTAATTTCTTGTTTAACTTTCTTGTTTTAAGATTTTTTGTAAAAAAATATATTTTATTTTTTTCTTTTAGTTAAGATTTTGTTTTTTGTTTTTTATTTTAATATTTAATTGATTTTTCTTGCATTTTTAAGATATTATTGTGTATCTTTTTTAATGTTGTTATTCTTTTAATAACTAATTGTGTTAATAGATATTTATGCTTTTTTTCAAAAAGATTTGATTTCTTATTATAGTTAACAAAGAATAAAATTATTTTAATAATATTCGAAATCTTTGCATTAAGTGCTAGTTGTATTATAGATAAAAGTAATATTTAATTATTATAAATATTGTTAATATAGTATCTTATATATTGCTTAAGACTTTAGTTTGTTCTTTTTGTTTAATTATTTGTAATTAAATAATAGACAATAGATATTTGAAATTTTGTATCTAATATTAGAAGAAGCGTTTTTTAATAATTAGATATAAAGAGTTTGTCTTTGTTATTTGTTAGTCTCTTAAATATATTGTAATATTGTATAAATTAATTTAATATAATATATTTTAGTTGTTTTGCAATAAACTTCTCTTTGCATACAATAATATATAAGTATTTGATAAATTTATTAATTATTATTAGTATCGAATTATATTTGTTTTTAGTTATTAAATTTGTCGATTTTAATAATTTAATAATAAAGTTTATTATAACTTTATTTTATAACAATTTAAATAATTTTTAATATTAGATTTTGTTATAGCTCGTATATATATTATGTTTGTTCTATTAATAATTAAAATATTGTTTAATATATATTTCGATAACTTGTCTTATTTGTAAAAACTAACAATATTAATATAAAAGCTAAAGAATTTTTGTTACTTTTAAATATTTTTACAATAATTTGTTATAATATTCTTTTATATATTTATTAATTTTATTAATAAATATTTGAAGTTTTTCTTTTTTTATAAGAAATTCTTTTGTATTATTTTGAAATATTTGTAATATAATATTTAGTTTGTGTTTGTTTGTTAATAATAATTTGTTTTTGTTAATCTTAAGTATATTGTAATTAAACAATTTTTTTGTTTTTATATAATTATTTCTTTTGTTAAGTGCGTTTGCTTTGCTATTATTTTTGCTTAAAGTATATTGTATTTTAAATTTATATTGTTTAAGTCTCTTTAATTATTGTATTTATTTTTTATTAAATTGCTTTATAGTAATAAAATGCACAAGATTTTTGTAATTTATAAGAATTATAAGTTTTAATAATTTTTTTATATATATTTTTTATAATTTTAAGAATACTACTATAGCAAGTAGTTTTTTATTGTAAATATTATAGTTTTATTTAATTATTAAGAGTTTTCTCGAAATATATACTATTAAATACTATATATTGTTATATAATTAATTGTAGTATATATTAATAATTAGATTTAATACGTTAATTTCAATTTTGTTTAACAATTGTAAATTGTATATTTTTAATATTAACTTCTTTAAACATTTTAATTTAAGATTTTAAAATAATTTCTTTTTTGCAAGTTTTTATAATTATAGCATATTTTTTTTTGTAAAATTTATTAATAGTATTGTATTTATTAAGTAGTTTTTAATAAATTTCTTATTGTAGTTTATAAAATCTAGAAAGAATTGTATCTTTTTAATATTTATAAGTAAATTTTATTCTTTAATTGCTTATAGCTTTTTAAGATTTATGCGTATTTTATATTGTTCAACAACAAATTCGAGAAAGTCAACTTTCTTTTAATAAAATTCGTATTTTTTTGATTTAAAATATAAGTTTTTTATGTTTAAATATTTTAATACTTTAAAAATATAACTAATATATTTTTTCAAGATTTTTGAGTAAATTATAATGTCGTTCAAATATACTATAACAAATTGATTCAAATATTGTTATAATATATTATTAATTATTGCTTAATATATTGTTAAGATATTTGTAAATTCGAACAACATTATTGTGTATTTGTATAATTTATATTATATATAGAAAGTTGTTTTTTATTTTTCTTTTATTTTTCTTTTAATTTAGTTATATGCTTTTTGTAAATCTAGTTTAATAAAGTACTTTACTTTAGATAATTAATTTTGAAGTTCGTTAATATTAGATAGTAAGTATTAATTTTTAATTGTAATATTATTTAGTTTTTAATAATTAACATATAAACAAAGAGTTTTATTTTTTTTTAATATAAAGAGAATTAAGTATCTTGCTTGTAATTAGAATTTTTTAATAAATTTTTTTTTTGTTTTTTGTTAGATATTTGCGAAGTATTTCGAACTTTTTCTTAAATAAAATATATATAGATTTAAACGTAAATTGTTTGTCTAATTTAAGTTTAATTTCGTAATTTTAGAATTAATATTTAGAAAGAGTCTTTGTTTTTTTTTTTTTTAAAATAAATACTCTTAATTGTTGTATATTCGTAATACGTATTTTAGCGATTTTTTTGCTATATTAGATAATTTAAGATTTCTAGAAAATTTGTAATTTTCTTTATTTACTTACATTTTGTAATTTGACTAACTTTTGTTAATATCTATTAAGTCGAACTTTATTAAATCGTTTTTTTGCAAAAATATAAACTTGCTACTTGCGATTAATTTTTAATTTAATTTTTTATCTATTATTGAACGTTGTGAATATGTAGATTGAATGTAAATTACGTAATTATATTGCGCAAATCTAAATACTTGTATATTTTAATTAACTTCTAAATTGTATTGCTTTAATTAAAATATTTTTAAAACAATATTGTAAATAATTATTTTTACTATATTAAAAATTAGTTTCTTGTAATATTGTTAAATAGCTATTAATAGTAATTTTGTTTTTTTGTTTACTTTTTTATTTTTGTTAAATAATAAGTTTTTATCTACAATTATTAGATTGTATATATTAGACTTTCTTTAAATAAAATACTTTTTTCTTTTAACAAGAGTTTTAGTTATAAAATTATCTATTATATTAAAATATTGTACGTATATTGTTAAGTTTAGTTGTTGTTGTTAAACTAATATATTGCATTTTGTTGATATACTCTTTATTAAAAAAAATTAACTTTTTTTTGCTCTAATACTAAGACTTCTATTTTGAATATCTTTTTGTATTAAGCTTTCTTTTTATACTAAATTAATAATATTAATTTTCTAGAAAACTAATTGATTTCTTCTTTGTTTTTTAGATAAATCTAGCATAAATTGTTATAGCATTTTATTTAATTAAGTGTCGCAAATTTCTTTGCTTTCTTTATTTTTTTTTAAGATAAATTTATATTGCTTAGTTGTTGTTTGATTTTATTAAAAATTTCTTTTTTTATAATAGTATTGCTTTCTAGCGCTTTTTGCATTTATTTACAATTTAATTTATTTTTCTTTTTCTTAATAAACTAGTTAAAGCATTAAGATAATTTGTAATATTGTTTAAATATTTGTAAAAGTTCTTTTAGCTATATTTGTTATCTAAGTTTGTTATTAGATAAAAATATAATATTTTTAGTTGTTTTGCTTTTATAGTTTTATTAAGTATTTAATTGATTTTTTGCGTAAATACAAATGTCTTGTTTAATAATATTTTATCTAGAACTTTCTATAATTAATTTAGATTTTTTATTAAATAATAATTGTTGTTTAATTTAATTTTAAAAATATTTGTCTTTATATTAATTTGCTCTCTAATGTTGTTCTAGCTATTAGATATCTCTCTTAATATAATATTGATTTGTTGACAATTTATTAAATTTTGTAATTAATAATCTTTTGCAAAGTAATTCGATTTGTTATATAAATAGTACGTTTTTTAGAATTTATTATTTTGCTTTTTTCTAAAAAAATTCTCTTTATATTGTTAAGTAAAATCTAGTTTTATAAACATAGATTTACGATAATTAAGATTATTGTATTTTTAATTAAAACAAGATTCTTTTTGTTAATATTTAATTGTTAATTTAAAAAAGATTTTTGTTTTTTCTTAAAATTAATTGTATCTTTTTTTTATAACTTTTTTATATAGTTTGTTGTCGAAATCGATAATTATTTTAATAAGATTAAATATATTGTTAAAAGTTTTCTTATTATATATAATTTTGTTCTTTAAATTGTTCTTAAAATCTTGTCGAAACATTGTTATAAATACAATATTGTTTTATTTAATTAAATTAATATACTTTTGAAATCTAGCTACGTAGTCTATTGCAAAAATTTGTTAAATTAAATATTAAATTATTTTTTTTGCAATTTGTTTTTTGTTAAATATTTTAAAGATTCTTCGAAGCTCTTTTTTAAAGTTATTGAAGTTTGTAAATATTATACAAAAGTTTTCGCTATTGTTTTCTAAATATTTTTGTAAATTTAATTTGAGCTAATATTAAGCTCTCTCTTTAAGAAATATTAATACAAAAATTGTCTTTTAATTTACTAAAATAAAATAGAAAATAAAATAGATATTTATTTATATAAATTAGTTTTTTAAATTAATACAATCTTTATAATAGATATTAAGTTTATTAATTTTAATCTTGTTGTTTTTTATAATTAATAATTGACGTAATATTAATAAGCTAGTACTTAGAGTAGAAATGCGTTAATTTAATATAAACATTCTTAGAGTATTTAAAGTATTACGCTAGTATTTTCTACAAAAATATTAAAGTAAATTGTGCTATTAAAAAGATTTGTAAATATCTTTAGACAATATAAGCAATTATTTGATAACAAGAATTGCAACTATAAACAATTTTTATATTTAATAAACTTTAGAAGAAATTCGATAAATCAAAGTAATAATAAGTAAAAATCTATAATAAGTTGAATACAATTTATAAGAGAGTTGTGTTCTAGTTTCTATATATTAAAAAAATACAAATTGTTTATCTTATTTGTTTGTCGAATATAGCGAGCATAATTGTTCGCAATATTTGTTTGTCAAATATATTAAATATTATGCTTAAATTGCTCGCTTCTTAAGCATAACGAGTATAATAGTAGATTCGCCCAAACAACGTAGAATCTAAATTACTAGTATAGCTTTGATAAGCTCGTAACACGAAACTTGAATCTTAATACAATTATATAATAAATTTGGTTTTGCGCAATTAATCTACTATCTATTAATTAAGCGCAAAGACTATAGAAGTCTTTTGCAATCTAATTAAGAAATATCTGCTACTATAGAAGAATATCGATTTTGCAAAATTATTAGAAAAGAATTAAATACATATATTTTTTAAGATTAACTAAAAAAATCGAATTTTTAGTAAGACTAAAATCTATTTTCTAGAAACAAAAGATTAAGCTTTTGTCGACAAAATTTTTAATAAACTTTATTAATTAGACAAACTAAATTAAACAAAGAGATTAAACTTTTTTAGTTATTCGATATTTAATATATAAAAAATAGTTAATAATAAGTAAAAGAAACATGTTATAATAGATATTTGCAATCTTAATACTATTATTTAATCAAATATATATTTGTATTCTTTGCAAATAGATATTATCTTTGCAAAATAAGAATATCTCTTTATTATTATTGTTAATTGCTTTGTATTCTTTTATTAGTAACAAATATATTCTATAGATTGTTACAAGTTAACAATAGTATTATATTGCAAATAGAAATTCTTTAATATTGCAATTATAGAATACAAGAATTTCTCTACTTATATATAAAGATAGATAGATTGTTCGTTTTATATATACAAAACGTTTGCAAAAGTATATATCGACAATATTGTTATATTTTCGAAATTCTTAAAATAATATATTTTATATCTATATTAGATTTTTGATATATTAACTATTAATAATATTTTTATTAAGATCGAGAAAGTTTTTCTCGAGTATTTTACTATTTGTCTACTAAAACAGAAAATTAAATTATTCGATTTTTCTATCTCTGAAAACAAACTAAAAACAATTGCAAAAATATAATATTCTATTATATTTTAATTACTAAAAACTTATCTAAATTTTATTAGTTAATTGCGTAATAGCATTTTTTTCTATATCGAAGTTGCAAAATTATTGCAAAAACTTAAGACAAAGTTTTTGCAAAAGATTTCTATAGTCGATGACACAAAAAGAAGCTTTGTTCGAGTTACTTATATTCGAAATTCTATTGTTCGTAAAATTGCGTTCTTTAAAACGCTACAATTCTTGCTTGTTAGATTGTTTTTTTTATATATATTTAGATTTCTCTTGTAGACTATATATTAACTTAAACGCAAATAAGAAATTCGAATTTAAAAATATAATTTATTATATAAAGATTTTCGCAAACTAGAATAGCAAAATTTATTTGTTAAAAAAATCTATTAAATCTATACTATTTCTAAGTAGACTTCTTATTTTCGCAAAAATACAATATTAATCTATTGAGCTAGAGCTTGTTAACATTGTGTAAATACTATAGAAAATTCGATATTTTATCTAGACTAATTGCGTCGAGTCGATTAATCGAGTTCGAGTTAATTAATTGAATTAAATTAGATTAAATCGATTTCTAAAGTTAAAATTAAAAAGTCGATTTAATTTCTAAAATTAAAATCGGAAATCGACTTAAATTAAGTTAAGATTTAGAGATAAAATCGAAACTCGACTCGAAAAATCGACTCGAATTATTATTTTTAATAAATTCTATTATTTTTAGTAATAATTTAAAAGAAATAGTTAATTTATTGCATTTAATTAATAGTTATATTAGAAATATTTATCTATAATAGTATTACTATAATGCATTACTATAATATATTATCTATAAAATAAAAAAACTAAATTTAAACTTATTTTATACTATTTTTAGTATAATAACGTAATTTTCGATTTCTTAACAATTTAATTCGATTTCTAATATTGGAATCGAAAATCGACTTAAATCGAGTTAAATCGATTTCAAATTAGTATTAACTTAATCGAGTTTCGAGTTAATTTCTAATATTAGAATTGTTAGATCAAGTCGATTTCAATAGTTGGAACCGAAATTTAACCCGACAATTAGTCTAATTTTATCGACTCTTTCGAGATAATTTTGACTATTGTTTTTATCGATTACAATATTGCTTTAAAGATTGTTAGATAAACAAGTTTTACAATTGTATTAATAAATAAGTTAAATTTGTATCTAATTTAAGTCTTCGATTATATTTAGAAATTCGAATTAAAATTGCAATATAAATCAAACAAACAATATATTGTTTTCGATACTCTTTTCTATCTATCTAGTACTAATACTAAGAAAAACACTTTTGTAGATAGTAAATTAAATATATTATTTATTGCTACTCTAATCAAGATTAAAGAAGATTTTCGCGAAAAAATTGTAAAAAACTATTGTAAGAACTAGACTAATCGTTGGGTCGGGTTTCGGTTCCAAATATTAGAATCGACTCGACTCGTCGATTTCAACCCTAGAAATCGACTCGAAACCCAATTCGATTTCTATTATTTTGAAATCAAATTGACTCGACTCGACTCGATTCTCGATTTCAATTAGATTGATCGTTGAGTCGAATTTCGATTTCAACTATTAAAATCGACTCGATTCAACGATTTCAACATTAGAAATCGAATCGAAACTCGAGTCGATTTCTACTTTTTTAAAATCAAATCGACTCGACTCGACTCGATTCTCGATTCCAATATTAGAAATCGAATCGAATCGTCAAGAATCGCCAAGAATTCTAAAAATAGTATAATTTTTTTTTTTTAATTATTTTCTAGGTAATGCACAATAGTAATGCATAATATAAGAACAATCTACTATATTTATTAATTAAATTAAATAGATTAATTATTTCTATTTTAAATTAAATAGATTAATTATTTCTATTAATTTATTAATTAATTATTACTAAATATAATAAAATTTACTAAAAATAGTAGTCTTGACGATTTGAATCGATTTTTTTGAGTCGAGTTTCGATTCTAACTCTAGAAATCGAATCGAATTGTCGATTCCAACATTAGGAATTGAATCGACAATTCGATTCCAACTTTTGAAATCGACTCGACCCAATTTAGATCGAGTACTTGACTCGAACTCGATGACCCGACCCGACGCGATTAGTCTAATTCCAATATTTGGAATCGAATCGAATTGTCAAGAAACCGAATATAACGTTATTATGCCAAGAATTACTAATTTTAGAACAAAAATAATTTATTAATAAAATGCGTTATTTGCATCTATAGACTCTATAGATCTTATAGATGCAATTTATTGATAAAATGCATTATTTGCATCTATAGATTCTATAGATCTTATAGATGCAATTTATTAATAAAATGCAATATTTGCATCTATAGACTCTATAGATTCTATAGATGCGATTTAATTATTTTCTTTTTAAAAATTAGTAATGCATTACTATAATGCATTATCTTATTATAATTTAGATAATTAAATA
>JAABUS010000929.1_pt1 | contig 69271 bp, 85 predicted proteins | sample 5560161 | NCBI WGS metagenome assembly JAABUS01 (sample SAMN10711885, study PRJNA513376) | rock metagenome | isolation source: Antarctica rocks | place: Antarctica: Victoria Land, Trio Nunatak nord | collected 2016-01-04
TTCCGCTAGTGGATCTCCTCCGTCTGGCGCTCATCGATCCCCGTGTAAGCGGTTACTTTGCAGAAGAGTCTGGTCATCACACTGTTCTCTGCATCATATCTTCCATTCTCTCGCGTGGCGAAAGTTGCCCCTACACTCTTCGCATCGTTACCTTACAAATGGCTTGCAACCTTTTTACTTCGTCCTTATATCCCCCTCAACTTCTCAGTAATCCAGATCTCGCTGTACCACTCATTCAACTCGTTACTTCTTCACTCCTCGATACCACTAACGCACCTATCCGTGTCTCAGCTGCTTCTCTAGCATTCAATATTGCAGCATTTAACCACCAAAGACGGCTTGACGGAGAGGAAGATATTTTATCCGAGAGCCTTCAAGTAGAATTACTCGCAAGTCTATTGGAAGCGATAGAGAGCGAAAAGGAGAGCAAAGACAGCCTGCGAGGACTGCTATCGGCCGTCGGCTTGTTAGCATATTGTGCGGTGAGAGGCGGAGAGGTCGTTGACTTATGCGAGGCATTAGGAGCAAAGAAGATGATTGCCGAGAAGAGAGGCTTTGATCGTGAGATGACGCCCTTGATCGCGGAGGTAGAGAAGGTTCTGAGTTGATAGACGTCGCTAAGAATGGACAATTGCAAGGTGGATGCATGATGTTGTCTGAGAGCTACTTGGGCTACCGTCAAGCTTCAGAACAGAGAGTCAGACAGCTCCTGTATGTATTTAGATTACTTTTCCGCCCTGTTCAAATACAACAATATTAAGAAGGACAATCCAGCTTGCAGCAACTATCCACTTCTGTGAGATATTTGTTACTGTTTCGAATAGGATACCATATTTTTATTTTTTTTACTACGGATACAATTGCCACTAATCGGGGCCCAGTGTCCTCGTACCCAACAACAAGAGAAGCCTTATGCTCCCAACGGTATGGCATCTACCAACTCTATCGATACATTTGTCGTCTAGATTAGCTGCTTGGTCTGGGACAAGCAATCCGTATTGTCTACATGCACTGGTACCGGCCTTTAGTAAAGTGATCCTAATACCCCTGGGTTCGAGCCGATGCCGGATACCTCTACATAGGATGGGGATATCGGAGTACCCTAGTAACGGCATTTTGCATCACACGGACACTCTACGAACACATCTTATCAAAAATCACGCCTAGTAAGTCTGCTAACCCCCCTATTGAAAAAGATCACTGCAATTTGATCAAAGAAAAAATGATTAACTGGCCTTATGCCAGCGAATCTTTGCGAAACATGTTCTGGTATTGTCCCATTATGGTGATCTTCTCCTTGAAAGACGATGGATGTTCGGCCCCTTTTTCCTCGTCAGTTATTCACGATTCATGACTCTGTCCAAGTCTCGAAGATTTCAGTGACAAAAGGGTAGCCCCTTTATGCGCTCTCCTTCTCGAACGGGATTGGATGAGGAGGACTTGGTCGCTTTTTCTTGTAACGGGGTTAGTGTGACACGTCTGAGAACCTGAGGCAACTGAGGTGGTCTTCCCCTTGTATATAATATTAGAAAAAGGGATACTATATCAAGGATCCACAGAGATCGAAAGAATTGAACGTCAATTAGGTCTCAATCAAAAGTAGTCCACTGTATGAGTGATTTGTCTGCTGAGAAGTTGGTGGTAATTTAGGGCATTTTCGCCTATCGCGTTTGGCCACAAGCGCCTCACGGTCTCGATACATTTCCCCACTATCTGATAATCAACAAACCTATCGTTGTATACGAAGTCTGTATCATTTTCTACAACGATACCACCACACACCACACCTTTTCAAACCTGTGCAAACCACCAAAAACACAATATGGTATCTACCTCCCTTACCCTCTCACATACCCTCTTCTCAAATCCAACTAACGCGCGCACCAAGTCCAAAGATTCCTCCCACACCTACATCCACCTCTCCCAACCCCGCATCGCCGACCTCTTCGAGGTAAAACCACCCCAACCCATCCCCTCTTTCCCTTCTCCACCCTCAAAACTAACCCCCCCTCACCAACAGGAATTCAACCGGCCCCCCACCCTCCCCCTCGAAGAAATCTACGTCCCACCGCACCATCAGCCACCGAACCCGGAGGACGAAGATGACGTCGTGCCAGACCAGCACGCCGCATTTGGGATTACGAGGGCGACGCAGGGGCGTAGGGAGGCGGCGTGGAGGGATTTGGGGCTCCAGGGGTTGGTGAGTGGGATGGGGAAGGTGGGGATAAGTGGGGAGGTGGGGCAGGGGGCGGGGGGGAAGAGGAGGTTTTTGCCGAGGTAAGGAGGGTGGTGAGGTGGGTTGGAACGGGGGATGTAGGATTGGGAGGTGGTTGGAGTTGTAGAGATTGGGGCTGGATGAATGACACCCGAGGTGTTATGCTTGTCTAAGGTATTCATTAAGGTTTCTTGTTACGTTATATCCTAACAATATCCGCCCTCGCCCTGTCGAAGAGATGATGTCCTACAACAGCGCCTTGAGCGCGCTCCTCGTCTGTCACCTTTCTGGGATGAACCGTCAACTCCGCAAAAGTCCCGGCTCCTTTGCGTTTCGACAGTGTTCCCGGGTTTATCACGAGCACGCTTTCTACAACCTTTGTTCAATGTCAATTGCGGCTCTCCGAGTCAGATGAAAAGCAAGCCTACCTTTGCAAAAGGTGACAACGCGCTTGGCGTGATCAACATGTCCGGTCGCACATCCAACCACTCCCCAAGTTTCAAGTAACTCACATCCAATGGCATTCCCGTCGCTACACCTTCCTCCGTCCCCGTCTTCTGCAAGAGCGTCCTATCAACAGGTGGGAACAACGGGAAAAAATGCCGCTGTTGGATTAAATGTCTCGGCAGCCTTGCCAGCATACTGCTTTCTTTCGGTCTCCCCACGACCACTTCTTCTCGGCGAAGCTCATACAGCACATCGTGCGCTGAGATACCTACTACTATTTCATTTAAAGAGACGGTTACGGGATTCGAAACCATTTTAGCTTGTTTAGGCAGTCCGAGCTCTTTCCTGGCGAACGGTTCTTGTGGCCACGAGACGTGCTTGTTGACAACGTCGCGGACGGAAGGGACCATCACTATAGTGATGCTTGGGAGAGCTTGGGCAAGACGAGTTAGTGGTGCTCCTATAAGGAGCCTGAACACGTCAATGAGTGTGGCTTTGTCTGGTTTGATGCTTGGATCGTCAGGGAGGTCGAAATCACCCGTTGCGAGGAGTGGATGTTCGACGTCCAAGAGCGGTCCGATTAGGATCAAGACATTTGTGCATTTTATTTCTGCCTTCTCGAATAATGCTTGCAGTGGTTCGAAGGCAAGGTTGTCGTCGGCAGTGTAAGGGCCAGAAGCGACTAAAATATTAAGGGCATGCGATGCTGACTCTGTTCCATCTCCACTACCCACGCCTAGACGATCATTTATGTCATCCAGTGCCGAAGGTAGTGAAGCTGCTGGAGGCAGTAGTGGGGCTTCGAGCACTTCGTTTACCGAGAAGTACTCTCCAGAAGCATTTATGCCTCGCACAGCAACGATCTGTCCCGGGAAGAACTCTTGTGATAATGTTTCGACTTTCAGGGGTACTCGCAGGCCTGCGCCTGTTCGCCTTGAGGTTTCCAGAACCAAGGAAGCAGTGTTGAGCTTTCCTTCAGGAGTGTCTGAAGCAATCCTGCCAACGGCGACGATCTCGTTAGTGGCCTGAGTTGCGGCATTCCCGAATGCCGAATCTTCGAGTTGGTGGTGAGACTGTATGAGCAGTTGGAATTCGTCAATTCGGTCGTCGAGAACTTCCGATGCCCCTGAGAGGTGCATAGCCATGGGCTTGTAGTAAAATTTCTTCAGGTCGGTGTTTGCGGTCAATTTGACACGAGACTTAGCTAAAGGTGCAATTGGAGGTTCATGTAGGGCCAATTGCTCATTCAATGTCTCCACAATCTGGCCAGCATTTTGGCGATCGGCGAATACGCTCGGAAGGCCGTTCGAGTCACCATTCAAAGCATGCGTTGCTGTCCTCCCATCACTAGGGGAGCTCATGACGTTGGATTTATTGGCCTTTGGAAATGGTTGCGTCTCAAAAGTTGCTTTGCGCTTTGCGGCGCCGCCTGTCGAACGTTGATGCGGAGTAACATCTAGCCTAACATTTTCTCAATGACTGAATTCAAATCCTGTATTTAATGTACGTACATGCCAAAAATATTATCGCTCTTCCCAGTATTCCGCGGTGTAGCATGACCGGCCCTCTTATCGACACTTCGATGATGGGCCTTGCCTCGTGATTCCCGCTCCAGCATCTCTTGCAAATCCTTTTTGAACGCTCTAGCAGTAATCAGATCCAGCTGCGTCTGCTCCGAACCCATCTTCATACTGTAAGATTCCCATTTGTACCGAAGCTCCTGTGGGGAGATTGAGTGGAGTCGGCATATCGATTGTAGTTCTCCAGAAACGTCAGGAGATAGCTCTGTGACAGGTAGAATAGCGAATAGCTCGTTGAGCTCATCTTTGGTGCTGGCCATATTTGTAGAATTCGCTGTTATAGAGGACCTTTGATTGAGTTAGTAGATAAGAAGTTGATGGCTTAGGAAGACGCGATCTTGTCGCGTCAGGTCGGCAATTCTTCGCGACTCGCGCCGACAATCTACTAATAAACTATAGCTAAAGAAATCTCGAGTTCACCGTAGTCAGCTTCAGGGCTCATTGACTACCTGATGCTTCTTTATTTATTATCGTCTGAAGTGTTTATCGAATTCATTCGACTCTCCATATTTTAGAAGTCAAATCAGCGAATTCTTCCATGTCGATTGCTCGGCTGGACGCTCTAATAGTTAGTAAATATGACGACTCCAGAGACGTTACAGCTACTAGAAAAGAATGAGACACCGTCAATCGCCCCAGAACTTCCCAGCAACGGGACTGCAGTACCTACTGAGCCAGCTACTCCATCAAGTCCATTAGTTCTACCCTCATTATCGAGCAATGCAACCATGGACGGTTCGATCAATCCTGCCAAAACCGCCTTCATCCGTCCCCTTCCGATCTCGAGGCCGGCCTCAGCTCCAGACCTCGCTGCAGATCAGTTCGGAAAATACGTCGCCTTACTCTCTACAGTGACCTCTTGGATGGAGATCCCTACATCCTCTGCCCAAAACAGCCCTAAAGCTCCCATCACCGACTCCGAGCGCATGTGGTTAACGCGCGAATGCCTTCTTCGTTACCTTCGTGCAACAAAATGGATCTCAAAGGAGTCCGAAACTCGCCTTATGAATACTCTGATCTGGCGGCGAGAATACGGCCTTGAGAAGTTGACTGCGGACTACATCTCCCCTGAGAATGAGACAGGCAAGCAGGTTCTCTTTGGATTCGACATTGCTGCGCGGCCATGCTTATATCTCAATCCGGCGAAACAAAACACCAAGACGAGCGACCGGCAGGTCCAGCATCTGGTATTCATGCTCGAGCGCACAATCGATCTTATGCCCGCCGGACAGGAGACCCTGAGCTTGTTAATAAATTACAAGGGAAGCATGACCAAGAACCCTAGTCTGTCAACCGGAAAAGCCGCGTTGAACATCCTTCAAAACCACTACCCTGAGCGGTTAGGACGGGCAATGATTGTCAATGTTCCCTACCTCGTCAAGATCTTCTTCAACGCCATTACTCCCTTCATCGATCCGCGGACCCGCGAGAAATTGGTATTTGAGCAACCGCTGCAGCAGTTTGTGCCGCCGGCCCAGCTGATGACCACGCATGGCGGAGATGTGAATTTCGAATACGATCATGCGGTATATTGGCCTACGATACAGACGCTCACGGCGCAGAAAAAGGAGGCAGTGTATGAGAGGTGGGCAAAGGGTGGGAGGAGGATTGGGGAGTATGAGGCATATCTTAAGGGTGGAGATGTGAAGAGCCTGGCGGAGCGGGAGCGCGAGGGTGCGGCTGCTGGCAAATAATAAGAAGGAATGGGATTTGGCGTACTCTGAAGTTATCAAAATGGAGGACGTTCGATTTCACGGATTGTCGACCCGGACAACTCCCGACCTTACCAATTGCCGAATTGGAAGACTCGACTATTGTACAAAACCGATCGGAAAAGCTCTCTTGGACACTCTGAACGGAAAGAAGCTCCATTATTACGAAGATATGATACAGGCATTCAGAACAACATAGAGCGGGCTTGCATACTCTGGATAGAGATAGATACCCGGTTCATAGACTATAGCATTACCAAAGATTTCTCCACTCAAAATTGTAATGATTTGGAGGTTAATACAAGCCAGATTCAGCTGCTAGTAGGGTTAGTGTCTGCTAACGTGCGGGTGGGTTGACTAAAGATTGAAAGATTTGAGAGAATGCTAGACTTGGAAGAGGCAGTGATGAGGGATAGGTTTGGCAAAGGCCTTAACTCACTCGCGGAGCCTCAACAGTGAATAGGTAGATGCTGGAGAATTGATCAAGCTTGGAGGTTGTTATGGTATTATGGGGTGAGGCGATTGGGAAGAGGAATATAATTGGTAGTCGATCTACGATGGACGATGAATGGAATTTCAATGAGGCAGACTATTGGGTAAAGACGAGTCTGAGAAATATGCGGACGAAGTATGGAACATATATTTTTCAGGTGAAAAGCTTCATTCCCCTGGTAATATTTTGGACAATGATTGAAGATCATCAACAAGCATATCAGAACTCGTCTGGTGTATGATTAAAGGTTGGATAGCTTTAGTTCTGCAGCTACATGTGCTTGGGTTTCCTACAGAGCTGGTACAGGTTTTCTGCCATATAGCACTGGCTTTCTATGCGGAGGGATGGATGTGGAGGAGAAAAACATCGTGCTAGTGTACAGCGTAGGATGCGATGATTCCGCCCACGAAGACTGACAAGGGGAAACACGGTGACCTCTGCTAATGAAGGTCTTGTGGAACCCAGCTGTATAGAGGAGGGCCCTTGGGTTCTAGCACGTTTCCGACGTATCCTCTTAGTCGACGAAGCGTGAGACAGATCTCTTCAGTGACTAAGCACCAGCGGCGTCTGAAGGTTGCTAAGGAAAACAATCTGTAGCTGACACCTTGTGGAGGGCTAGGATACGCTGGAGCGTATGATTTGCTCAGACGGCCGCTCAGGTATTGCTCCGTAGTATTGTTCGTCTATGATGGCGCATGAGGGTTCTGTATCAATTTATTGGTTGATGTAGACATATTTCCGGTCTAGAAATCGACCTCAAGTATCTGTACTCAACCGATGCACAACCGGCACAGAACTTGGCGGTAGACCTCCGTACTCCGTGATGACCATATTTATATATTCGGCCGGCGTGAGGTCGTACATTAGATTCAGAAGCTGCAGATTAGGAGTTTCCTGCCATTTCGATAGTTCTGTGGAACCGCTTCCCTGGATCAATAACTCGTCTGGAGGAGCTACTTCATTCGTGACAATGCTGTCTAGGGCTACTCTGTCCGTAAATTTGACGCTCTCACAGCAGACTATGACAGGAATGTCGGCATGGTTAGCCATCATGGCTACGATTGCACTACCAGCTCTAGAATACAATCTGCCGTTGCTCATCATAGCGTGTGCTCCCAGAAACACCTTTGTTGCATCTTTGACAGTATGGCTGATGGCATGCATGAGGGAGTATTCGACCTTAAGTCCAAGATCTGCCAAGGCGCGCGCCAGGTTTTTTCCTTCAAAAAGAGGCCTTGAATCCATCACAATTACGCGGAATTTCTTGCCTTGTAGGAATGCCTCTAGAAGGGCCTGCTGGACGGTACTGCTCTTAGCATATGTAAGGATAACATCCCCGTCACGGATCTTCTCAGTAGCGCTACGCGCTATTACCTGACCTGCAACGGTAATTCTTTCCCGGATGAAGCTGTCAATAGCATCGCAAAGGTCTTCCTTGGCCGTAGACTCAGGTGTATCTGGATCAACCGCTGATATGGCGACCTTGAGCCATCGGATAGCGTTTCCCATCGATACAGAAAGTGGTCGACAGGAGACCAGATATTCAATCTGAGACGAGAGGTGGGTAGTGAGATGGCGAGGAAGGGAGTTTTGGGGAGGTGTGACATATGATTCAATAACCTAAAGACATCAGCCATGCTTTGAGCGAGCTGATGCGATAAACAGACCCTTTTAAACACCAGCAGAGTAGCAACACATCGGGCGTTACTTCCGCAAATAACATAACTGCCCATCTGCAGCCCTAATGCTAGAACAGCTGGATGTACATCTCTACCTGCACCAGCTATCGTCGTCCTTCTGGGCGTTCCATACAGATGTCCAAAGAGGGCGACTTTCTTATTGTTTTTCTTGACTTCTTGGCGAGGGGGTGCAGCTGGTCGTTCTGCTGGCCATTCTGCGGGTCTTAGTGCCAGCGGGTTGTGCTGACTCGTGACGGCAGAGCCTGTCCTTTTGTGTTGATTCTTCGGCGTCTGTATAATTGATGCTGTGGACTTTCCTTCGGGGCCTTTCCCAGCGTCTCCCTTCTTGGCCTGTGAGTCTGGCGGCTTCTGAGTCTGTTTTTCCTTTGCCCTCCTTGCGGCTTTCTCTTCTTTTGATCTTTTTTTTTTCTCTGCACCAGAGAGCTGTCCATCCTTGACTCCGTCTGTTGATTTTGCAGCAGATTTTGGGTCATTTTTCGCTTTACCGTTAGGCGTAGACTCCGGTACTTCAGTCTCTCCCCTCGACTCCTGCCCATTTGTTGTCGCACTTGGTAAGGCTGACCCCGTGGGATCACCTGGATTAACGCTCATGTCTTTTTCTTCAGAAGCAGACATATTTCTCGGCACTCGCTGTGAAAGCTCTAGTGCCGTGAAAGAGAGCGTAACGTCGGAATTGCAGTCATCGTTCAAGGTTGTTTTGTCAATTAAATCAATTCAGTGAATTGTTTGCGGAACAATTTCTAGCCATAAAGGCGGAACCTTTCCGCCTACAGCTTGATTGAGCTCCATCCACATAAATCTAATCATAACTTTATACTTCACATGGCGGACACAGGAGAAGGAGATTCGGTTCCTGTTTCGGAGCCATTAGACTTGGTACGCCTATCGCTGGACGAAGTTGTTTTCGTGAAGCTAAGGGGAGATCGAGAATTGAAGGGACGGCTTCATGTATGTTTTTTATGGGTCTTCTGAGCTACTTTCCTTGAAGGCTTAAGGACTGGGGCCGCGCTGACCAGAACTAGGCTTATGATAGCCACTGCAATCTTGTACTAGGCGATGTGGAAGAGACCATATATGCAGTAGATGATGATGATGAAGAGGAAGAAGCCGTAAAGGTATGCAAATAGCAGACTGTCACAGGGGAATTGCAAAGCCTAAAAGATTGTACAGACTATTAAGAAGCAGTCGGAGATGCTGTTTGTCAGGGGTCAGTCCTCGTTCATGAATTGACACTTATGTTACTAAACTAAAACCCATATGTTTTAGGTGACTCGGTCGTACTCATCTCACCGCAAGCTCCTTCCTGACAGCTCAACCTCCATTTGAGGATGTCGACAATGATATGACTGTCCCAGCCATTCCCGGAACCTACGAAGGTAATTGAAAAAGGCTGATTGACGGTTTCTCTCGAGGTCATGGATTGTTTGTGACCTTTCGAGACCGTCGGAAGGGGCGTAGCCAGGCCATTAGCCTATAGAATAGATCAGACAACCTAACAGGACAATCAACCATGACTAGAATTTTATAGACTTGGGCATTCGACTTCATGAAAACCATACAGATTACCTACTCAGCTTTGCCCAGGAGTCATGGTGACTTAGTCGTGACTCAGTATTCTAGTTCATGCGTCATAATCCCTGCTATCGATAACCGTACCCTACAGCTATTGACTACATGACCACGATGACTTCTCCTTCTAATACCATTAACCTGCAGACCTATAGAATCTTTAATACTTTCATTCCCTGAGAGATCTCATATCCTAGATGATCCTACGAATATAACCATCCTGCCGGCTAAGTACGCATCATTAGACTAGTATTTCACCCGTCCGCGCAAATTATGACTGCTGGAGTGCAGAAACAAACGGCGCAAGAGCGGCGGAAAGGTGAATCTGTACGTCCGAAGAGCTTGAACCAAATTCTTGTGCACACCGATGTTAACAAAAAATCCACTTAGGCACTGAGCGAATTCGCCGACTATGTCGAGAAGCAGCAATCGCTGCTCCCTGGGCGCCATACTTCTGTTGCGCCAAGTGATAGTGGATACTCAACCCAGAGCACCTTGACCGAAGAACATGCTGAGCTCGATATTCTCGACACTCTTAACCTTGCTGAGACCTCGACCCAAATTAGATTAAGTAACTTGCTTCTGGACACAGGTGACGACGCGGAAGTCACACAGCAACAGCTCAGTAATCTACTGCAAAGCCGCATACTGGAAGGACATGGGGAAACACTTTTTGACCTCGGGCAGGAAGACAATGGAGAGTCAATGGGTTTTAGCAAAGAGCAGTGGGACATCGCGCTGGACAGGATACGGCGAGCTGGTAGGATACTGCAGGCTGAATGTCGAGTGCTCATGACGCGGAATGTTGGAGGACCTGAAGAGGTTGACACAGCAAACTTAAAAGACAGTAGTGCAACCGGAAAGTTAATGATACGGCAAGCCCCCGAGACAATTGAGGACGTCATTGAGACCCGCATTGCAGTAGTGGGCAATGGTACGATACGATTTCTATCATGACGGGCTTAGGCTGATATACTATCAAAGTCGATGCTGGTAAAAGTACCATGCTCGGTGTACTCGTGAAAGGGAACCTTGACGATGGACGTGGTAAAGCAAGAGTAAACCTCTTCCGCCACAAACACGAAATGGAAAGCGGGCGAACTAGCTCAGTGGGAATGGAGATTATGGGCTTCGACGTGCATGGGGATGTGGTTGCCTCCAATGTCCCTGGGAGAAAGCTGTCCTGGGAAGAGATTGGAAAACGCTCTGTATGACTGAACAAATGTCGAAAAGTAACGTATAGCTGACTGAATCAGGCTAAAGTTATCAGCTTCACGGATTTGGCAGGCCATGAAAGATACCTACGAACCACCGTGTTTGGCTTGCTGAGCAGCAGTCCGAATTACTGTCTCCTCATGGTAGCCGCCAATAATGGTCTGATAGGGATGAGCAAGTCAGTAATTGAGCAATAATTCCCCAGCAACAGCGCCTGACGGAGAATTATAGAGAGCACTTGGGAATTGCGTTGGCACTCAATGTGCCGGTGATGGTTGTGATAACCAAAATCGATATTTGCCCACCCCAGATTCTGCAGCAAACTGTAACGCAGCTTACTCGAATACTCAAATCTCCAGGCGCAAGGAAAATTCCGATTTTCATCAAAAACCATGAAGAGACCATCGAGACTGCTGCCCAGTTCATCAGCCAGCGGATATGTCCTATCTTTCAGGTATCCAACGTTACAGGGGAGAGTCTGGACTTGGTCCGAGCGTTCCTGAATATACTTCCTCACCATGGCAATTACGACGCTGGGGCGCCCTTTGAATTCCATGTTAACGACACTTTCTCCGTACCTTTTGTTGGAACAGTGGTATCTGGTGTAGTCAAGAGCGGTTTGTCAGGTCTTCCATTTTTCCAAGATGTATATTGAATAGTGGTAGGGGTTATCCATGCTGGTGACGCGGTCCTCATAGGACCTGACTCTCTTGGCCAATTCACTACCACGCACATCAGGTCCATCGAGAGGAAAAGAATACCCGTACCTGTTTGCTCTGCGGGCCAATCTGCTTCCTTTGCGCTGAAAAGAGTACGTCGAAAAGAAGTACGAAAAGGTATGGTGGTCTTGCCAAAGCTCGACACTCCACCTAAAGTTTACCGAGAATTTGTGGCCGAAGGTGATTCAACCATAAATTTTATCGTGACGGAAAATGCTAATATTAGTATAGTCCTGATACTTAGCCATGCCACAACTATCAAAACAAAATATCAGGCTATGCTTCACGTGGGTCCTATATCTCAAACTTGCGCAATAATCGACATTGACAGGGCTTTCATCCGAACTGGTGACCGAGCGGTCGTGGCTTTCCGCTTTGTGCAAAGACCAGAATACCTCGCTGTGGGCGATCGAATACTATTCCGTGAAGGCCGAACGAAAGGGCTGGGGATCGTCAAGGCTGTTGGCTATGACCCTTCCAAACCCTTGGATCCGAACGCGGGGAAAGAAGCAAACCCGGAGGGTGCTGTTGGTTGAAATGTTCTCTCCATGCTGCGGGAGGTTACGTCTGATGAGTTATGGAGTAGCTTGAACATGAGCATGGGACTGGAAATTGGGGGTTGCCATGACTATATAGCATAGGGCTGCTTTGGTCTTGACTTTGTACAAAAACCCGAGAGCCCATCCTCATCTGATTTGACATTTGTTGCTTGGCTGATTTGGGGGTGTGTTGAATCGAATGGATGAAGGTATGCACGGTATCAAGCATCCTAGAAGTCTCAACAGTATCGACTTCACTCTTCATTTGCCATCTTCAGCTGTAGATTATCGACATTTCTCAAGCTCACTTCACCTTTCCTATCACGTCCAACACTACTGCGCGGCCCAATTCCGCCCATAAAGCGAAGCACGAGATTACGTGACCGACTCGCGCTCGCGTCTTTTTCAATTGTTCCACTTCCGGCTGACGTGGGACAATAATCTGCATCATCGCGCCACTGCCTCTGTAATCTATCATGAGTGCTCCAGGTGTCGATGAAAGGCCTCATAAGAAGAGGCGCTTCTTCGCAGAAGAGTCTCCGATAGCTGAGAAGTTCCCCCATCCAGAAAGTCCATTACCGAATAGTGATGTGCTAGCGGAGAAGTCACCCAATGCACTCGCAAGGCAGAACACTCTAAGCAAGTTCCAATCAGCATCTAGTCAGACTGATGCCTCTTCTTATCACGATGATGCTGCGACGGCGAAAGAAGAGACGAGTGGCTTTGATAAGCAACTTTTCGAGAGCTTCGTCGGAGAGGAGGTACCAGCAGATATTATGCAAAGACTGGAAGAAGCAGCTGGAGATAGCATGGAGCGCGCTATAAATCTATACTTGGACGGTTCATGGAAGAAATTTCCGATAATCAGATCACCCTCGAACCCTATCAAAGACGCCTTCAGCACAGGGCTACCTGCGCGGGAAGCTCAAAAGCCACCCCTAGTTGAGGTTCCGAATCAACCGGCCTCTATGCATATTGAACAGCTTGACTCTATGCCTGATCACAGGTACGTGGGAGCCTTTGGTGTGGGGGCGTGGGCGACACGAAGTGGACCCAGTCTAATATGCCACGGAGAACCGGTCAAAATCGAGCGTACGAAAATTAAGCCACCTGTCAAAACAGGAAGAGGAGGAAAGATAATACAACCTTCGAAAGGCATTGCTGCTAGAATGAGAACAGATATTATAGTCCGTTTTACCAATAGCAAGGGCAATGAGATTGGACGGCTACCAAAAGATACCGCTGCTTGGGTCTCTACATTGATGGACCACAAGGTCTGTCGGTTTGACGGTACATGTGTCTTTGCTCCAGATAGAGTGCGAGTTAATGATACCATATATTTGCAATTGAAATGCTCGTTGGTAAAGAAGGCGTTGGAGGCGGGTAACTTCATTAAACCACAAGACAATAACCGGACCACGGGTATCTTCGAAGAGAAAGAAACTTCAGAAGAGAAAGATCTGAGGTTGAGGCAGGTGGCACTGGTCAAGCTTTTCGAAGAAATTAATCTACATCCATCCACCATAAATGATACTACAGCGAAGCACAAGCGACAGGGTATACTGCAGGCTGCGGAAATTGCTGAACAATATGACAAGGATAATGATGGCAAGAAGCCAAAATTCTCCCAGGAGGATGGATCATCGCCTCCTGCAGATGACGAAACCGAGGACGGAAAAGAGTTAGAACAAGATCAGCTCGATTCCTTGTACAAAAAGGCCCAATCGTTTGACTTCAACACTCCTATAAGAGAGCCTGCAGATACTTTCGTCATGGATTTACGAAAATATCAGAAGCAAGCGCTGCATTGGATGATTGATAAGGAGAAGGACGAGAAATCCGAATATAAAGAACGATCAATGCACCCATTATGGGAGCAGTATACGTGGCCTATCAAAGATATGGATGACCACGAAGTTCCAGGTGTTGCGAACCAGGACAACTTCTATGTAAATCTATATTCTGGTGAATTGTCACTAGACTTTCCCGAGCAAGAGCAGCATTGCCTTGGCGGGATTCTTGCCGATGAAATGGGTCTCGGAAAAACCATCGAAATGCTTAGTCTCATGCATTCGCATAGATCAGAAGTCTCAATTCAGTCCTCAGGATCCGGCCCTACTTCGGTCGCGAATCTGCCAAGGCTCCCTAAAAACTCGTCATCTGTGGAAGCAGCACCGTGTACCACTTTGGTCGTGGCTCCTATGTCGCTCCTGGCACAGTGGGAAAGTGAAGCTGAAAAAGCATCCAAGCTGGGGACTTTGAAGACGTTAGTATACTACGGCAGTGAAAAAGTGGCTAGCTTACGAAACCTATGTTGCGAGGCTAATGCTGCATCTGCTCCCAACCTCGTCATTACAAGCTATGGTGTTGTTCTTTCGGAGTTTAACCAGGTAGCAGCTCGCGGAGGCGATCGAGGCTCACACGGTGGACTTTTCTCTCTTGACTTCTTCCGTGTCATACTCGATGAAGCACACTTTATCAAGAATAGGCAGTCCAAAACAGCGAAAGCTTGCTATGATATCACTGCGCATCATCGCTGGGTCTTGACTGGAACACCGATTGTCAACCGCCTCGAGGATTTATTCAGTTTAGTCCGCTTCCTACGTGTTGAACCCTGGTCCAACTTTTCGTTTTGGAAGACGTTCATTACTGTACCCTTTGAATCAAAAGACTTTATTCGAGCTCTTGATGTCGTGCAGACAGTCCTTGAGCCTCTTGTACTCCGTCGAACAAAGGACATGAAAACTCCTGATGGTCAAGCCCTTGTGCCTCTTCCCCCTCGGATCATTGAGATTGAAGAAATCGAACTCTCCAAACAGGAAAGAGAAGTTTACGACTATATCTTTACCCGTGCCAAACGTACTTTCAACGCCACAATGGAAGCTGGAACTCTACTAAAGTCGTATACTACCATCTTTGCTCAAATTCTCCGGCTCCGGCAATCCTGTTGTCATCCAATCCTAACCCGCAACAAGGCCATTGCTGCAGAGGAAGAGGAAGCTGCCGCTGCAGCGGATGTCGCTCACGGTCTAGCCGATGATATGGATCTGCAAGAGCTCATCGAACGTTTCACAACTGACTCCGGAGACCAGGACATCGCAAATAAATTCGGTGCTCACGTCCTCCAACAAATTCAATCGGAAGCCGGCCACGAATGCCCTATCTGCACCGAAGAGCCCATGATCGAGCCAGCCGTCACAGGTTGCTGGCACAGCGCCTGCAAGAAATGCCTTCTTGACTACATTGACCACCAGAAAGACAAACACGCCCTGCCCCTCTGCTTTAACTGCAGAAAACCTATCAACCAACGCGACATCTTCGAAATTATGCGCGAAACCGACCCCTCCGACGGCTCCAACGACCTCTACTCCGCCACCCCACCCGCCAACGGCAGTCCCAGAACCCCCTTACAATCTCCACGGATTTCCCTCCGCAGAATCGGCTCCGACTGCTCCGCCAAAATCGCTGCCCTAGTCTCCCACCTTAAAACCATCCGCACCCAAGATCCCTCCACCAAGTCCGTCGTCTTCTCCCAATTCACCTCCTTCCTCGACCTCATCTCCCCGGCTCTCTCCCGTGTCAACATCCCTTTCCTCCGCTTCGACGGCGCAATGTCGCAAAAGGCGCGCGCTGCCGTTCTCACCGAGTTTAGCTCGGCTAAGAAGGGGACGGTGCTGTTGCTTAGTTTGCGGGCGGGAGGAGTCGGGTTGAATCTGACAAGTGCGAAGAGGGTGTTTATGATGGATCCGTGGTGGAGTTTTGCGGTTGAGGCGCAGGCAATTGACCGGGTGCATCGGATGGGACAGGAGGAGGAGGTTAGGGTTGTGAGGTTTGTAGTAGCCGGCAGTATTGAGGGGAGGATGTTGAGGATTCAGGAGAGGAAGAAGTTTATGTGAGTTTTTCTTCTCTTCTTCTTTGGTCGTTGCTGCATCCTCCGTATTTTGGCGTTAAAGAGGGTAAAAGCAAGTCAGAGGGGGTAAGAACAAGGCTGATCTTGGATGATTGCAGTGCGAGTTCGTTAGGCATGATGAGCGAAGAGGAGAAGAAGATGCAGAGGATTGAGGATATCAAGGAACTGCTGAGTTGAGCTTGAACATTACCTGACAAACATTGCAAAGGGGACCCGGAATGGCTTTGGCGCTATGCAGTGTTTGCTTTGATACTTGATCTGGCGAAGGTGGGGAGGTTAGGGTAGTTGCTTTCGGGGCGTTAGAAGGATCATGGTGTGTGCTAATAGCTTTGTTGAAGGGGGAGTCATAAAGGCTTAGCATTGCTTGAGAATCAAAGGCGGAGATGGGTGTGGTAGAAAGGGTCGAAACATGAGTATCTCCCTGCCCAACTCTCGAAACCTTAAAATATATGGCTGTACACAAGCAACAAGCAACAGTTTCAACACTAAGATTCCAAGGCCACTGTCATCTTAGAACATACCCACAGGTGTTATTCTTCATCAACCCAATCAATCGTGGCCCCATTATGATACCTTGGATGAAGAAAACCTTGAATGCATTCTAAAAAAATTCAAACCAGCCAAAATCACAATTGGACACCTGCAAGAGTACCATGAGAATGTGTTTACATATACAAAGGGTTGTTATTCCTATATACACTGATATACCAAGGCCAACCATCATATCCTTAACCTAATGCTCACATAACGAGACCAAAAGCCATATAGCCAGCATCGTTCACTTGCGTCTGTTCCTCAAGTGCAAGCTATATGAGAAATCCACGTCCGAGGTCCGGGGGGCTGGGGATGGATGACTGGGAGTACAGTGGATATAGTAGGGCCTTCTAAAGGTGTCGGGTTTGTGGTCTTGTCAAGAAGCAACATGGCTCTCGTGGCTTGTTTGGACGATTGTGAGTGATTCGCTTTCTGGGAAGAAATTTTCTGGCGAGCAGTTGACATAGCGCGGTAACACCGTTATCAAGGGCCTGGTGCACGATGTTGACTTCTTTCTATCTGGAAGTCATATCTCCACTCATTTGCCCCGATCGAGTAAAGTATTGACACTTCCAGGTGGAGCTCACACTAGTGTACTGTAGAAAGTCTAAGCAAAGTGTTTTCAAAGCAATCTCTCCACTTTTGCACCATGAACGATCGCAATGTATTGTTATTTCTTGTTCCCTTCTTTGCCATGATGAAGAAATTGCCTCGCGTATTTCAGATCTCGGTTGGCAAAAACCCAATTTAATTTGCGGCCTATTCAGAATTTGGTAATGACGCTGAACAGGCTTTCCTGTGCATCATACTAAAGGGCAATTGGGACTCTAATTCTTGCCTATATGTAGCTTTTCCTTGATCTTTTCCCGTTTGCTTTTCTTTGTCGGTTCTGAAGGTTCAGGTCGTCCACTATCGCTGGATGCTGCCTCGATTCCAGATTCGCGATGCACGCTCCTTTCCTCGCGGAGGTCTTCGAAGAGAATTAATTAGTGCTCAACATCGCCAGTCTGAGGACAGATAAGCAGGGCATGCATAACTTACAATCAGGTTCCGGTGCATTGTCGGCTTTCGCAGCGTTAGATTCTCCACCACCAGCAATTAGACCTGTCGATTGAGCATATGCCTTTCCAGGCCCCCCATTCTTATCTGCTCCAATCCCGCCTGTTCCACTTATGTTTGCTGCAGATGTGTCGGCCCTACCTGTTTCTACTCCAACGACCGGAACATTTATTTCTTCCTCTTTATCTTGGCCGTCGTGAAGTACCTCGCTGTCGTCGTGCACCACTGAACCAAAAATCCCAGGAACAGTGGCTGAAGCCGTCCCACCAGCATGGGTGTCTTCCGTCTTGACCTCTTCTTCCTCTGTTGGGTTATCTTGCGCTTCGACTGGCTTTGTAAGGGAACGATGCAATCCTTGCTGTTCCTCGGTGGGGTTCGCGCTGTGCTTAGTAACTGGGTCATCCAAAGGCCCAATCGCGCCGCCAACCATGTTCGTTACATCTTCACTTGGATTTGGGGTCTCTGGTATGTTAGTATTACCGCTTTTGTCATACCGGAGTAAGAGCATATATAGTTGATATATTCTCTCCTGCGGTGAGAGCGAATCATTACTGAATATCAAATTCTGTTCATTGAGAAGTTTGGCTGCAGCCGTATCACTCATTTGCCTAAAAATTGATCCCACTGAGTTTAATGATTCGGATTGACCTAATGCTTTCGCTATGTTGCCTTTAGCTATGTGACCCGATTACTGAGTCGACAGGCTTCAAAACACTCCATGGATACTTCACGTACGGGAGTGTGTACTGTCTGGACCGTTACCACGGTTGACATTGCTGTCTTCAGCTGCGGCCGAAGCGTTGCCGGTGGATGTTGAGGAAAGCTGATCAGCTATAGTGTTTGTTTTGTTCCCAGTATCGCTCGTAGAGTAAGTGTTACCCTCAATGGTCTCTTTCGTAGTTTCGTCCGTGGCCAAACCGGATTGACCTTTCCAAAGACCGAGTCAGTGTTCTGTTTTGTCAAAACCGAGGACGGGCTTTTGGACATATCACGAGTAGACCTGGGCTTAAGGGGTCAGAGCCACTGAGACTTACCAGTGGCATTTCCAGCATCATATGGATCTGAAACCGTGCCGCGCCCAGTCTCACCTGAGACTGGTTCTTGACCTGACTGCACCTGACTACTACCCAGGCCAACCGCGTTCTTGATGGCCTCCATTTTGCTTGGTATCACTTATGATATGTGAATTTGGATTAGAGCGTAGATGTTTCTAGGTACGAGCGAATAGGTTAGCTGTGGCTGTCATAAGTTATTCTCAGGTAAAGCAGAGCTATATTCACCCTTGGTGGGTTCGGTATCAGTTCCTTGTATCAGGAAGGTTAAAGAACACCTCGTTGACAACAGCTGCACCTTAGTACGTAGACTATTAGGATCGATACAAGATGGTTTATGCTTGGCGTTTCTATGGGTGGTTTTCAAGCTCTCAATCGAGTGGTACAAGATTGAGTAAAAGAAGAGACGGCACAATCTCACTTGACGATGTATGACGTAGTTCTGTGCCTCGCTTATAGTTGCTGCTAGCTCACTCTTCTCCGATACCTAATCAAGCCAAGGCCCAGAAACCCTGAACGTACTGTCAAAACTGCGGGAAAATTCAGTCCCCACAAGTCCATCTTTCCGTTTCTTAAGATTGCACATGCTTTGCAATTGGCCTTGTATTCATTGATTATAACTGCCCCAAGAAACAGCAGTCGAATTTCCTCAACGGCAACCAGCTGTTGTTTACTATCTCTCTACACCCACTAGCGAAGATGCCGAAGCCGCATCAATATACATGGTAACATGGCATCTATTACTTTGCTGCAATGAGGTAAAGTGAACACATCAAGGGATCTTAAGTCTACGAAACGCGCCATATCTCTCTATATGACCGATTTAGCTTTCTCACTCTGTATTCATTTTTGCTGGTTTAGCCTGCGTGGTTTTTAAGACTGACAACGCCATATGGTCATATATAACCTAGTCATCTACCATTGATTGCCTCCTGGAAGACCCCTAGGTCTCGTACGTTCCCTTATACCGGTGTTTGTCCTTCATGGTCCGGCACTGGAGGACGGCTATAACCTCACCGATTTTATCCCAATGTAACTCGACACATACCACTCCAGAGGGCTGTTGTTATTATCATCTTCGATAAGTTCCGACCTGCCGTAGTATTTGCGCATCAATTCCGCTTCTAATGTCTCCTTTACAGCTCGAGCAATAGAGCGAGCGCCAACTTGCATACCATACCCTTCCTTGGCCAGATGTGCGCACATCACGTCGTCTCTCTTGACAACTAGGTTTACGTAGAGAGCAGCGCTTCTCCATATGTATTTGTCTGCGAACCCGATTCTGGAATGATAGTACGAATTTGTGGGCAACCACTGCTGCTTCACCTGCAGAAAATGGGACGAAGGGAACTATCGCGGAAAAAGGACCGGTTATATAATTCTATCCAATTAGCCGATACTCTTGCCAAGCGGTCTTACATTTCAACTTGCCCCAAAAACGCCGGCAAAGTCTTTCCTGATGTGCCTACCTAAGGCTTTGCACGGAGCTAGTTTCTGCAGGTCTCTAGGCTTGTTCTGCAGGTGATCTCTATAAAAAGTCGCTATGATAGACTCTGCTTGGTTAGTTGCCAGGATCTGTATTGTTTTAGAGCAGTCTAATCTTTCGTGGGAATGCCGATCTCGATATGTTCCTATCCAATAAGTATTGAATCCATCATTGGGTCAATCGTGGAACTTACCACTCTCAACTACAGACAGAAGAGCTGCCCAGAGCTCGCGCGAGGATTGCTCGAACTCGTCAGGGAAGACAATGTTGCGACGTCCGGACTCACGGCAAAGGTGGTTGTTCAAAGGTGAGACTTTATCATAACCGTGATATGGTGCCTTTGGCCCAAACAGATCGGTTTCGTGCCTCACCTTAGTACGGTCGACAACAATATGCTTGACAGACAACAAGACTTTCATGTCCAGCGCTAACTCAGTCTTCCCATGTCCGGATGGGCCTGCAAAGACCATCACCAAATGTCATTCTTCGCCAATCGCGATGTGATGAATGATGCGCTCACTAGCCTCCGCGGCGGATGATACCATGCAGTTTTGCAACCTGCATCGTCCTCTCACATTGTTGGCCTATCTCGGCAGCCTTGGAAAGGAAGTACGTTTGTGTCAAGTTGAGGTTTCTTTTCAATATATCCCAATAGCTTGAACTACACTATAGAGCTGCTGCTGCCGTAAGGGAAGACCGAGTAGCGATAATGTCTTCAGGTATATTCGTGTGCACTCCACATATCTTTTGGGATTACCGTTGGGTCTGCCCCAAAAGCTAAAAGCGTCTTGACCAGTTCGGTGGTATCGGTCGAGTCCTCCTCTGCTTCGATGACTGCCAAGGCGAGGAGAGGTACATATGAAAAGGCGCTGATCGTACTTTTGGATCCCCACCGTATTCAATCACCAAGCGTACGATATCTGGGTCATTCTTCTTTATCGCTGAGAACATGGTCGGTAGTCCATTCACACTACCGTTTATAGCCTCTTTCACGTCACTGGCTCCATGGCTCTTGAAGAATGCTTTAAAGTGGTCATACTGTAGGAGTAAGATTGCTGAAGAGCCCAGCTGATGGTTTCTGAGGATAGAGGCTCCACCAAAAGATTATAAGGTTTGTCCCCATGATCAAATCGTCATGGTAATATTCTGGGTAAAACTAAAGTCTGAGTTCAGGGCGGTCAGCATTATTGTGAACCTAGGGACACGTTGCGTAGCGGTTACAGTCTGAATTCTCACATCATCCGAGGGATCAGGCAAAACGCCTCATTTCCTATTTCCGACGTTCAAGGAATCATCACTGGTCTGGGATCTGCCTGAAAACTTGTTAGATTTCAAAAATTACCTGTCGATCTCCAATATCTAACGTACCCTCTGAAAACACATTGGCACCTGGACGTGGAGCGTTCTTGCCTGTAACTGATCGGGAATAACGACATTCTGTATCACTAAATTTGCAAGAATTTTCATGCCTCCAGTACCAGCAGGTAAGTTGCTTAGATTCGAAACGAGAAAACACCATTACGAACTCTGCCTTCGACTTAGCTAAACCACAAGTACACGGCGGTATACGAGCATAGGAATCAGATGGCGGTTAGAATACACCCAGGCAATTCCTGTAATCAAGGTTTGATGGACTTACGAAGCTAACGACCTTGGAAGTCTTTGAATGAAACCCGGTATTGCTCGTTGCGGTAGGGGCAGAGATCGTAGAATCAATGCAACAAGTCGTTGTACGCAAAGGTATATCAGAGCCACCACAGATAAAGCTACTATTGATCGAAAGTGACATGCCGTAACCGAGACGTATACACAAAACGGACAAGAGATATTACCGGCTCTTTGCATTTCTGATTTCTGACTAACAAGGGGCTGTGTGATCATGGAGCTACAATTTTCAATCGAAGCAGCAGAGATGATACGCGGTAGAACTAGCAAACACCGAACGATGGGCAACAACCTCGAGAAGGAGACAGAAAGCTTGATAAGGTAGTTAATGTTTGCCAGCTCTTTGCAGGACCTGTGCAGATCAAGTAGAAGAAAAGGATTTCTTTCCATGTAGATAGACAAACGGCAGAGCATCTGCAACACGCCATTGTGCACATGGGAAACAAAGATTTTCCATCTTTCGATTCTTTTTTTTTAAAAAGTACCCTATCGTTAATTGATCAAGCTTGACGTGACTACATCTTAAAGACATCATTATTTGCACTGTGCCGAAATCAAGAGACATCTTTCCCATCGAAGAAGTAGTCGACCCGCCGAGTCACCACAAAGGCTTATCTATCGGTGAGTAAAACGTTGAGATTGCTCCTGTTGCTAGAAATGGCTTGACACAAGCAGGATTCCATCTGTGTGATTCCGGGTCCTGGTGCTCATGAGGGTACCTCCTAAACAGTAGCGGTGAAGGCACTCCTGCCTGTTGCTCTTCATTTGAAATTTACATAGTCCATATGAATCATCTCCCAGAGATATGGCAGTGAGATAACAACTGAATGCTGCATCGGAGTAAAAGTCAATTCGAAAAGCCGATAGAAACTCGGAGTTGCTTATTCGACCAATTAATTGGCTAAGAACTCCGGGCTCTGACTCAACTCATACAGTACCTTAATGCTTACATGATCGGAATGACTCTTAGTGAAGCTTCTATTCGGTATTTATAAAGTCCTGTCAGCAGGATGTTCTGTGTGCAAGCCTCCTTGAATGTGTTATATATATGAAGGAACAACCGCTCTGTTCTTGCTCTCCGTTACATCCTCCTACTGCATCCCTTCCAAAGGACACATTCAGAGTCTTCTGCAATCCCAGACCCAATAGCACAAATACCACCTATTCCTCCTACATCTACTACTCTCCGTTTCCCAACCGACACTCCCTCCCATACACAAACATGCCCCTCGGATTCCCAGCTTTCCGCCATGACCCCACCGCTTCTGTAAACCCGGTGTTTCTCAAGAAGCCTCGGGGTTCCGCTGCCGGATCTCCCCCATCGTATCGAGACTCGCCGTCTGAGCGCTCGTTACCTAGATACACAGACAAGGAAGAGCCGAACAGTAACAAGGAGAAGAGTTCTGAAAAAGTGAAAGGTATGGATGCTATCTTCCTCTGGTAGATGTACATGATGAAGGTGCTGATCAAATAGTAGGAACCTGATGAGACGAAGCTTGAAGCAACAAAGCATAATGAAATATGAGAAAGCTGCGAGTACGGATCAGGGAACTATAAAGATGCCGAAAGATTTTGTAGCGAAGGCAACCAACCATCTTTCGGGATCTGGGAATATTTGGGATCCTCGGGCCTACGCCAGTCGTTGTTTCAGGATGGGGACATCTAGATGCAAGGTCAAAGTCGCCGAGGAGATTTAGGGAAACGGTTTCGGATAATTCGGTACATAGCATACAATCAGATGAGAGACTCAAATAGGTCAGTACAAAGACAGAGGTAGTCATGCAGCAGAAAGGTAGCAGAGACAGACTTGAAAGTAGATATAGAATTCAAGTACCAAAAGCAAGCGTTTGAATTTGAAGTTATGGAGCTGAGGGTTTGCATATAACTGAAATGCTTCAGTATGTTAAGTTTGCTTAGCCACACCGCGCAGTTAGCGGTTGATAGGTTAGCAATACTCTTGTCATGCTGGGAAGTGACCCTGCCAGATCTCAGCAAGTATCAGTCTTGCGTGGGCGAATTGGTTAGTTAGCAAGCCCAACAGAAGAGTTTATTGAAAAGAAAGAGATCTGATTTGTTCATTTTGCGTCAAAGGGCTCGGAGAAACGTTTATCCAAAAAACGCCTAACCTTGACCGACAATCTTCCCGTCGTTCCTCATCGGCGATAGAATCTATGATGGTATGATTGATGGTTGTGCCCTATCCTTTCACCGAGCGTATTTCTCGTAAGATAAACTTAAGGAAATGTAGCACCGCACGAGATGATCCTTTGAGAAAAGTGACTATGTGACGTGGAATGGAACTGCACTTAAATGCCAGTCGAGTCGTCGGTCAACCGTGATCGTATTACACATGTGCCTGCACAGAACATGAATATTTCATCTCCTGTGTCGTTGGCATCCAGTGGAAAGCCACAACGACAGAGAGTGGAGACTGGTTGCCTGACCTGCAGGTGAGCGATTCGTCCTTTCTCCTCCTCGGCCTGCTCGAACATTCGTTTCTCACCAGTTTTGGTCATGCAGGATTCGCAGAGTCAGATGTGATGAGACTAAGCCATCTTGAAGAAATGCTTCTCCACTAGAAGGAAATGTGATGGGTATGCCCAAGGAACCACGGCATCCGAAAGGTTGGAGCAAATCACCAGTCGCAAGCCTGGCAAAGGCCAATGTGTTTCGATTGCTCCAGTTGTGCGTCAACTACGGCAGATGGTGATGGATTCTCCGGAAGATATAAGACTATTTGAAATTGTTCACATCAAGTGTCTTCCCACCATTCCGGAGTATACCACATCTCAGATCTGGCCCGTTGTTCCGCAGTTGAGCGCTACCGAACCTGCAATTAGGCACGCAATGCTCGCTATTGCATCATTGTATGAGGAGATCGAAGCCGTAGGTAAACTAATCAACGAAAATGCCGGTATAAGTGAGAACAGAAGGATATTTTCATTCGAGACTGTTGCAGTGAAACACTACACGAAAGCTTTTATCTGAACTGCAGCAAGCACTCAGCTTCAAGACGTGCTTGACGATCATTGTTCTGACTGCCTGCGTGCTTTTTATTTGCATAGAGACCTTGAGGGGACAGGATGAAGCAGCATTGGCTCACATCGAAAATGGCATTAATATCACTAAAAATCTTAAGAAACGACACGAATGCAACTCAGTCACTGATCGGTGAAGCTCTTTACTATCTCAGTGTAGCCAATGAAGCTAATCTCTATGTGCTTCATTCTTGCGTATGCGTGTTCGATCTCTATCAATCCAAGAGCAAAGATTACCGGAAAAGTTTCAGCTCGCATCGTCTGACGCTCTTACTGACTGCCCTCCCAACTTCGATTTTAGCCCTCTTGCCGAGGCTCGTACAGCGCTTAATCTCATTATGAATAATGTCTTCATTGTCGTTTATAGCGCCCCACCGGATGACAGCCTGACCGCCGCTTCTTCCGGTCCAGATGCTGCAGTGGCAAGCGGGATTCAAGCAGATGCCCAGATAAGGCATTGGTCTCGTGCTTTCGACTTCTTCATGGCCGAAGCCTTATGGCAAGATGGATGTAAGGATAGTTCTACTGCCGAGCATTTGTAATTTCATGCGTTGATCCTCCATGGTTTTGCCAAATTCGTTTCGATCCGCCTCTGGATTTCTTACATGCCAGAAGATGACCTTTCTCATAATACCCTGATCCTAGATTTCGAAGAATCACTAGATCTGGCTGAACAATGTACGGTATCCCAAAGCAAGGGTCATGCCTCGATTCCGGGCAACAATATCCAGCCGCCCTTGTTCACCATGGATATGGGTAGAATCCCGGCTATGGCCTTTGTGGCCTGTAAGTGCCCGAGCATAACGGTGCGCCGGAGGGCTATCGAAATGCTTGAGCGACACCCTCGGCGGGAAGTGCTGTGGTGTTCCACGACTGCCGCTCGGAATGCGAGAAGGCTCATGGAACTGGAGAAGGATCGCCCAGTGTCTACTTTGAAATACGATATCAAGGCTGTGTCTAAGCAATTACAGCTCTAACTCCATCATCCTAATAAGTTCAGGCCTTGATGCCGGCCATTCAATCCAGTAAATGGCAGAGCCCCCCCCGAAGGCAGAGGCGGCAAATGGTATCGACAGTTACCTTTAAAAAGCCCACAATCAATCGTCGATACAGGATAACAAACTCGCTTGCGCACGTACGGGGACATCCGAGAAGCCGTCTAAATCGTTCCGAATAGGACATACTCTACGCTTGTTATGAAGCTCGATAGGTTTTGTATATCTACATCTTACCCAGCGAAGAGACCCTGTAAATTATGAAGGAAAAAGGGCAAGGAGGAGTGTGTTCGGCGGCGTTTGGCGGGTCTGGCTAAGGGGCATACAGAGGAAAGAGAACCGAAAGGACCGAGGTAAGATTCTGACTCAATAGATGTGAAGTACATATGTGTTGAAGCCTGCAACGTTTCATGGTGTATGCGAAAGTGAGGTGTAGCCCACAAACGGAATTGGTCCTCTTCTCTCTATTCTCTTGCGAGGCGAGCACAATCGAAACCCTCGGAGAGGAACGCGAGACTTTACGGCTGGAGACAATGGTCTAGATTTTGAGACTTGAGTGGCCATTCCTAGAAACTTGCCTTTGCCCAGTGTGACGCACTTCGAAAGAGGTTGCTCTTCGGAACATCCTTGCGCTTTTGAAACATTGTTAGGTAGAGTCGACCGATGGTGCTAGGGGAAGACTCACTCTCATCCCTGAAAATGAGTATCTTACTATGTCTTAAAGATTTACATAATTAATGCGAAGATATGTAAAGCCCTGTGTTGGGCACCTCCTTCTCTTCCTCTCAGACGACCTGCGCAGGCTTCTTTCGTTTAGACAGATCCCTCAGCGCTACCTATACCAGAATTCCACCTCTCCATCAAACTCATCTCCAGTCAACGCCGAGATCATTCCTTTGGGTGTAGGATGGCCTCTCGCCTCTCGAACAGCGATCCACGTCTCTCTCGCGGCCGCTTGGATGGCCTTACCCATGAACTTACTTCCCTCGGCTTCGTAAGTGATAGCTTGCCGATGTAGCGTCCGAGCGAGATGAGCTTGTGCAGGGACTGTCTCCGACAATTGGAAATGTTCAAGACTTTGTTGGAGAAGTGCACTAGAAAGTATATTAGTCAATTTCGTGCCACAAGCCAGGGAGTGAAGAGCTTGTCATACTGAGCTCCTTTGTAATCTCCCGCCCTTGTGAGGTGCTCTGCGAGTTTGAGATCGAGTACACCTCTCCAATCGGCGACTTCCAACTGTTCTTCGGGTGCGGTCTGAAGATCTCGCACGGCGTTTTCGTAGCTGACCAGACTCTCGCCTGCGTTGCCAAGAGCGTTGTGAATACTACCCATCACGAAATGGAGTCTGCACATTCTGCAATTGACCAAGTGTTTAGCTGATGGAATCGAAATGTGGACCGGATTTGACTCACTCGAGTGCTAAGCTGTACTTCGTCAGCGGAAGACCGCTGTGGAATGCCAATGCCGCTTCAACGATGCCAAGTGCAATAGCCGGTAGACTTTGCGTTAGATAGACTGTTGAAATGCCTGCAGAGGCTATTGCGTGAATCTTCCGGGATCTTTGGTTCAATGGTTTGATGACACTGATAAGTTCCTTCGCCGCCGTGAACGAAGCCAATGCTTCAAAATGTTTACTTGTATCGACGTATCGGATACCTTCGTCAATCTTGATACTTGCTTCGTCGTATTCAGCATCGTTGACTTCTGTGTGAGTTTGAGTGAGTTTGTCAGCATATACTATATCGTTTTTCTTGACGTCCTCGGATGTTTTTGGTTCCTCCACCCATTCAATGACATATTCGATAATTGCTTGGTCGTTCGGCTCACATATTCTGTGATTGTATAACCCATCGCGTAACCGCATCCTTACGGATTCTTCGTGTGACAAAATAAGCTCTTGGTGGGTCCAGCTTCGGCTATCCCAACTCCAGCTTGGTGTTTGGAGACATCGTTGAACTAAAAATGCTTCCTCTGGTTGCGACCAATTCAAGAACATCGAGAAAGGCCGACAATCGATTGACTGATCTAGTGGTGATTTAAAAGTATCAGATCTCGCCTCAATGAGAGTGCCCACACAAGATGAAAATATTCTCCGCATGTCCGAAATTGCGTCCAGTATCTCCTCTTGATCGTCTTGAACAACACAGAGGGAGTCAATCCAGAGATACTGCACTCCAAGCTTTCTGGTCAGATCTATAGCAGCTTGCCATTCTTGCACTTCGGATGGCTTGATGCTTTTCTGAAAGCTTTGCAAATTTGAGCTCGTAAGCCTCGTTCGCGAAGCACCCCAACTATAGCTGAGTGCGACATAGCGCGGAGTTTGGCCAACCATGTCGACCACGCGTGGAAACTGACCTGGGCCAAGGCCAATATCGACTAGCCTAACGGGTAATGATGGAGCGGAAGACTCTGCTTGGTGAAGTTTCGGGACCGACTTCCGCTTGCTCAAAGTTGCGATCAATCCATGGGCAAGGCGTATCAAAACCATGTCCTCTTCGACGTTGCCGCGGCGCGCATTGTACCTGCGGGCATATAAGCTACGCATATCGTCCGAACTCCATCAAGAACTCACCACGTAGATAGAAGAAGAATTTTGAGATACGCCTCATTTACTAATTTCAGTTCTTCAGACATATAATCTTTCAATCTGCATAAGTATTCCACGTATATAGAGGAAAGTTCGTGGACATGACTGTGAAGTGAGTCAAATTCTGGCCAATTCCCTAGCACGACATTCTTCATCTTTCTTCTGGATGGCCATCTCTTCTCAAGAAGCTTGCATGCACAATGAAAACCTTGCCTGAAACGGACAGGGTCCAATCTGTTTCGTAGCGATCGATGCGTCACACGATGTATTTCGAGGGAGTCGGCTCCAGCTCGAAGCAAGGCGTGCGAGGATAGTTCATATTTGGTACCAAAATAGTCGTCATCAGTCATTGGGAAATCCTTCAAGGGAAACTCTGTGCAGCGTTGAGCGCCGAGCAGGATTACGTCGTCAATTTGATACGGATCGAGAAAGGTAAGGACATTCGCAAGAGCATCCGATCTCGATGATAGATAGCCGTATATGAGAGGGCTTGAAGGTTGTGAGAACAGCTCAGCCCCAGCATGTCGCTCTAGCATAGCCATGATTACCCTATCTCCCAATACACTCCTGCGACCGATCATCATGCCCAGTCTGCGTAGAGTGAGCGGGAGGTAGTGACAATAACTTTGGATGATCGTTGATGCTGCAAGGTCAGCTTCAAAAGACGCCGTTGCTGCGTCAATTGCATAAGCCGCGAATGAACGTAGAAATGCCGTTGCCTCATCAAGGCTGAAGGGGTGAACTTCGATAGTTTGCAAGCATGCATCCGTTCCGATAGAAGACCCTTTTGGATGTGATTGCCTGCTCGTCACGATGATGGAGCCCCTGCGCGGCTTGGGAAGGAATCGTCGTAAGACCTGAAGCTGGTCGGCATCGTCAAAAACCAAACAATATGTTGTTCTTGTTGTCGATAGCCAGTCAAGAAACTTTAACCTGCTACTTTCGTGGTCATAGTTCCCACGATCTTGGACAAGGCAGAGACTCATTGCAGCTTCATGGAAAGACCGAGCCAAGTGAACTTCACTGTTCGCACGAAGCCAGAAAACATGATCGTACGACTGCTGAATGCGATATATTAATTCCAATGCAATGGCACTTTTTCCGACTCCTGGAACGCCATGTAGCATGACAAGGCCGCCTGAGTCAAGACTCGATACATGGTCATTTGACGGCATCGACGAAGGCGTAAGGATGTTCTCCAATACGGTCAAGAGTTCTCCACGACCAATAAAGTGTGCGTCTCTTCCAGGTATTCCTGTGGAGAAGAAAGGAGCTCGGCGATCTACACGTGAGCGTCCATGGACCAATGGATCTACTGATGGGCTTTGCTGCTTGGCCACACGTTGTAAGCGAGATTCTTCGATGTGGTCCGCTTGCTGGCCTTCCGCGGAGACAACAGCTTCCTGTATTGCTTCTTCGCGTTCATGGTCTTCTTCCTCTCGCAAGACTACGAGGTTTTTAGGTGTCCGAATCGCTGGAAAGGCAGGATGTTCTGGAATCGAACAAGATGGTAGGCTCACGTGTCGCGGAGCTAACACGTTGTCCTCACTCCCTCCAGTGTTATCGAATTCGTCTGTCGTTCCTAGAGGAGACACCATGGTAGTCATTCGCGCTGGATTGGTTGACGACGTCAACGGCGAAGTCAAAGCGGTTGTCTGGGTCAAAGGTGCGAGGCCATCGGTCAACTCTGATACGATTTCATCGTTGGAAGCAGAACTGCCTTCGGCGACTATGTCTCGAGCGTCCTCCACCTGTAGCATTGCAGAATTATTCATAACTGAAAATCGACTGCGAACATCGGGTATCAGGACGAGTTGTTTAAATAGGGTACTTCCGGCATGAAACGCGCAATTTTTCTTGTTTCCCTCTCCTGGCAACACAACGACTTCTTCAGCAGCGGTAGTCCACATTCTGACACTCAAGTTCGCCGAACATATGCATCGATGATCCTCTGTGTGCCGATTTAGTTTTAGGATGTGCTTCCTCTTGGACTCGACCGAACCTGACACTTGAAATAGGGTAGATTGAATGGTGAACTCTTCGAAACGACGAGCAACATGTTCTTGACATTTGGCATCCTGAGGAACGTTGAGATGTTTTGGCAGCGTCTTGCAGGGCAAGCATTTGAGGATCAAGGGAATCCATTCAGTCTGATTTTCCGGATTCAGATTGGGATCTCCAAGCATAACGAGAGTCTCGATAGTATTGAGCAGGGCATCTATGTGTGGTTTGTGCGAGGTCCGATGCGCTTCGAGAAGAGCCTTTGGAAATTAGCAATACACAGTTGAGTGTTCACTTAATGAGTCGGGACCTTTTTGAGAACAAAACTCCCAAGTTTATGGCCAATCAATATCAGGACATCATCTTCTGACTAGAAGTGTCATCAATAAAGGTTGAAAGCAGCAATCTGCTAGTCCTCACCGAGCTATCGTCCTTTTGCATATTCGTGAGATCCCGCAACAGTTGTTCTCCGGCCACACAATATGCAAACCAAGAAGGTAGATTCTCGACTCGTAGATCATGGTGAAATACCCAGACGACTGTGCCGTTGTCCCGCGATGCAACCAAACGATCCAGCCACTTGGGAAAGTGAGAGCAAGTTTGGTCTGCGAGCGTATCTCCACTATGCCCGGCTACAATCACGACGCTGCGATGTCGTCGTTAGTACAAGGCATATGTTCTTTCAGTAATGACCTACTTTGTCCGCCCAGGGGCATCTGTTCCCTTCTCACATAATTTTTCCAATCGCGTCATGCTGGCTTGAAAGTGCTATGGGGAAATCCAGCAGCTGGTTACTCAGCGATCATGACCAAGGCCTAGAGTATTGTTGCGCATCACGACATCGTATGGTAAAAAGTCATTCAGTTTGCCGATGGTGGTTTGTATCTGTGATGATGGATTATCACATTTTCTGGCATCTAATGTTAACATAGCCTCACATTTTGAAGGGAGACGAGTTCATGCAAGCCTTCCAAGGATTGTGGTGGCTTATGCGCCACCCAAACTCACCGAACCCGGGCAAGTCACAGTTCTGATGCTGATTTGAATCCGACAACAAGGAGGGCGGAAATGATAGTGTGCCACTGATATTTGGTGTAGAGAATGCTAAAAGAAGTACCGTGGCATGAATCGGGCGTACGTCGGGACACACAGCCTCTCAGCCTCGTCAGCAAGGCGCGAATTGTAGTAAGGCTCCGAAGACCAATTGCGTAACAAGGTTCTGGGAATTGGATATGGCTCTCGAATCACACGTCCTCGACTCATAAGTCTGCTCTGATGCGACTCTTCCCATAGCGACAAGCTCTCGACCGGTTTGTATTATGGCCTCTGTAAGCTTCGCGGCCAATGTTCCAGCCTCCGAAGGTAATCCTGACAATATGACGACCATTTTCACACCTGAACAAGTTCTAACACATCAGTAGAAAGATCTCAAGAATATACGCAATGGCTAGTTTCCAGAGTCAGATCTTTTCACAGTGACCCGCTTCATTCGGCAGCATATTTGAGCAACCTCGCCCATTTCTTGCATAAACCTCATCAAAAGCCTAGAAACGCCAGGAGACCAGACCCGCAGCGATATCGCCTCGAAGCCCTAGCCAAAGAGGGACGCCGACCTTTCATTTACGAATACGCGTTATTCCCTGCGACGGAACCAAAGCTGACAACTTTCGACAATGTCGACGAGTACAAGCAGACCATATCCAATAATACTTATAACGCAGACTGTAATGAGCTAGTATTCCTAGCTGGACGCCCTTCAGCTGAGTGGCTTTCTGCTGTTGGAGCCCGGTACAATCTGGATTATCGCTTTATCCATCAACATCTAAATTTTCTTCCAACAGGTCAGAGAGACTGGTTCACTGCTCCAACTTTGCCATCCAGATCTTATGACGTGCTCCGACTGTGCATCCCTTCCATTCTATTTATGGGTGAGCACCGTTATGTGGACATGAATGGCCTGCAAAAGGCAAGAGGAGATTCCGAACGCCAGTTGCGGCACTGCTTTCGATCGTTGCAAGAAGGAACATCGACCGAGGCGGGACGGTCGATTGTGAGGCGCATAAATATCCACAGTGGAGACAGTCTCGTGATAGAGCAGGAGCTTTCGTCTTGCCTTCTCAAGCGTGGAGAGAATTGGACAGGTATTTCTTCGAGTGTCATAGGCTTGAGCCCGCTGATGTCTTTCCTTAGTACTTGTGTGGATAGACTCCGGACAAGACAACGATTCCGATTTTCTTCCAGTGCCTACCACTGATCATTTCAAGGGAGCATAGATCGCCTCGATTTTTGCCCTGTGTTCTTTGAGAAGGATCTGTCAGAGAAGCCTGGCGCCTCTCAACCTCAGGCTGGCATCCAAAATCCTAGATTGAAGCAGCCACTCTCCTCGCTACCTGCAAATTACGGCAATACAATAGACTGGACGAAGGCGGCATTAGACCCACTATTCGCAGTCCAGGAGCTTTTCACCTTCCACGCCGCATCGGAATTGCAATACCTGAATATGTTGGAACAATTCGTCTCGGATCATATCAGTCAGGCCGAGTCCACGCAAGCAGAAACAGACATTGGTTCCATGCTGCACTTCGATTATGCAAGAAGCATACTTGTTCGGCACGATGCTCACGTTCAGAGCCTTCTCTCCTCGTTAAACAAAGGCCTTAAGGGGTGGAAGAAAACAGCATCTGAGGCTCAGCCTCACGATGAAGATCTGCAGGCAATCCTCCAGACAGACCTCGGCTATCTTTCCACCCGTATTCAGAACGTCATTTCGCTCTGCGAAGCAGGAAGGTCCACAGTTAAGAGTAAAGCGTCCATTGAGGAGACAAAGCGTTCAAGTGAACAAGCCGTACTAGTAACCGAGTTAACAAAGGCAACGAACCGTCTAACTTTCATCTTCCTGCCAATCTCGTTCGTCACCTCGGCTTTTGGCATGAATGTCAAGCAGTTTGGACAAGGACCACTATCAATCTGGCTTTGGGTGGCAATTACGCTCCCTTTACTCGCTGCTTGTATTGTGCTGGTGGAGAGAGGAAGCTATCTCAGGAATAGCTTGGTACATTGTGTTAAAAGATTCAAAGAGAAGAGTTGATTGCTCTCTCGCATCTATACAACGGAGTCTGGTTTGTCCGTGATGTTGATAACCCATCCTGGGGATATCCTTTTTGCTTTTTCCACTCGTCCAGCGTCTTGTTCTTGTTGGTGAGCTTTTCCCTTGCGAGTTCGTGAAATGAATCTTCACGCAAGCCTTCGCAATACTTTTTGGCTATATTGAAGTTGGTGACGAAGGTCGAGACCTCGATGAGGCCATCCTGCACTCTCGATGGTAGAAGCTTGTCCACGACTGGAGCAAGCATGACTGAAGCAAGAAATACTGGAGCAGGCGAGGCAGGAGCAGCAAAGACAGCATGAAAGGTTAGAACAAGAGAGACAGATAAGGGTACTAACAGCGCATACTCCTCGAACGAAAATTAGCCAGTCAGAGAAGATAATGAGACATTGACCGGAATTGCCTTGAGAGCTGTAACAGGCTCCTATTCTGTAAACGCGCAATATCTGCCAGTTGTCGATTAGATTTCGTGCGTCTCTCTCACTACACCAAGATCTCCTTACCAAAACCACATGTTTTTGATCCAGCTCCGTAGATTTTCGCTGGTATCCTTATAGACTCGTTGAGTGAAGGGTCCAAATGTCCAAATTAATCTCCATTTCCCTGTAGCACTCAGCCGGGTGTTCCATCGTGTTGTTGGCAATCTTGCCATATCTTAAGAAGGTAAAGGGTCGACAAGCGTAAGCGATAGATGATGGACGTGAAGATCAAGAGGTAAGAATGGCGGTAGGAGTAGATGAATTGGTAAGGAAGAGATGAAGACGAGGGTCATCCGACGCGTGGGAACGATAGACTGCCAAACCAGAAAAAAGCCATCTCTATATGTTGGGGGAGGGCGATGGTATAAAGACATGATTTCGAACGAGAACGAGGATATCGACATGATTAGAGCGTACCTTACCGTATCAAAAGCAGCGTCCAAATCTATTAGTAGTGGCGCCCTTTTCAACGTCCCTCCATTCATTTTATAATGCTTATGAATTTGCTGAGCATCATTCAACAGTTAACAAAATAATCTAATGTCGAGGCGGTCGTCACCGAAATCTGAGAGTATAGATATAATTAATATCAGCCATCAACCGAGGCAGAAAGTCGTTATCTTTTTAGACTTGCTTGACTTAGCATTCTGCAATATACTGTCTCAGATTTCTTGATGTTGTGCCCAGGAATTACCATAAAATGTTGGTTTACGAATGGGGCCAAAATGTGAACACACTTCCAAAAAAATTGAGTGACGGCCGCTTATGGTAGGGCTATAGGCGAAGATTTCATTATGTAATCGCTCCTCACTGGTCAATCGATGACGTCCTTTCCTAGCCTAGGTATCTCCCCATATGCAGGTCCCCGCCGCCCCCTAGAAGAAAAAACACCCAGAAAAGCAGAGCCTCCTCCCCACATCCTGCGCCTTCCCCAACGCCAATGACCCCCCTTCCTCTCCCGCGGCCATGTCCCTTTATCTATACCTCACGATCCCCATCCTGCTCACCACATGCTGGTTCTACACCGCCCAAGTGACCCGCTCCTCCGCCTCCCACCTGCGCAACAAGCGCATCTGCCTCTTGATCGCGCACCCGGATGACGAAGCCATGTTTTTCGCTCCGACGCTGCTGGCGCTTACGGCGCCCGAGGCGGGGAACCATGTTAAGATTCTGTGTCTGAGTACCGGTCCGCTCTCCCAGTCCAAAACCCCCTGCTTCAAATAACTTGCCCTACAAGCTAACAACATCAGGCGACGCCGAAAACCTCGGCCCCACCCGCCGCCACGAACTCCAAACCTCCGCCGCCCTCCTCGGTCTCCGCGACCCCTCCGACGTCTTCATCCTCGACTCCCCCCACTTCCGCGACAGCATGACCGCCACCTGGTCCCCCACGTCCATCGCCACCGTCCTCTCCTCCGCCTTCACCCCTTCCGCCTCACCTCTAAATGCCAAAACCCCAACCTCCAAAGAGAACCCCCCGCAAGCCACAATCGACATCCTCCTCACCTTCGACGCCCACGGCATCTCCGCCCACCCAAACCACACCTCCCTCTTCCGCGGCGCCCACGCCTGGCTCGCATCCCTCATGGCCGGCAAACCGGGCTGGGCCTGCCCCGTCGAGCTCTACGTGCTGACGACCACGTCCCTCGCGCGCAAATACATCGGCGTGCTGGACGCGCCCCTCACCATGCTGCTCGGCGTGCTGCGCAGCGCGAGGGGCAAGAAGAAGAAGAAGAGTGGGGGGAAGGCGGAAGGGGGGCCGCGGCGGATTTTGTTTGTGAGCGATCCGTGGCGGTGGGTGCGGGGGCAGAGAGCGATGGTGCAGGGGCACAGGAGTCAGATGCGGTGGTTTCGGTGGGGGTGGGTGGGCGTCGGGAGGTATATGGTTGTTAATGAGGTGAGGAGGGAGGAAGTGGCGGGGGGTGCGTGAATATTTTGGATAAAAAGGAATTTTCCGCATACCTTTCGTGTGTTTGCTATGAAACCACCCCCGGACCTAATATTCTGGCACAGGGCTATCCCCCATTCCTTTCCCAGAGAGATATGTACAAATGTTTTACATATCTCCCTCATTTCCCAATCCCCGAATCCTCAAATCCTTGAACCCCCCCCCGGCCCACCAAAAATGCCAAGTCTCGCATCAGCAATGGTAGCCCTAACCATCTAGATCTGTCAACGCTGGGGTGATTGATGGCGGTTCAGGAAAATGGGGCAGAATGGTTTTCTTGGATCGTGGGGAGATTTGCAGATCTGGCTGATTGAATAGCTGACTAGAGGTGCGGGGGGAGGGAGGAGGGATGAGTGAACAAAGGGTGGTATGGGGGAAGGTGAGGGTGGGAGATTGAGGGTGGGAGATATGGGTTGGGGGGGGGGGGGGGGGGAGGGGGGGTGGAAGAAAGGTGGGGATGAAACGGGGGGGAGGGGCCGGAGCGTGAATTAAGGGATGTGAGGGGTTTGAGGACACAGAGCGCAAGGGAGGGAGCGGGGGCAGGCGGACGAGGAGGAAAAAAATGACCAAGGGAGGAGTTTGCGGGGGAGAGGAAGAGTGGAAGAGAGAGATGGATGGTCAAAAACTGTCATGTGTTCACAATCGCCGCAAGCAAAGCTCCAACCCCATATCTTCAAATAGCCGTTTTGAAGCTCTTCCCCCTTTCTATACCTCGGACTCGACAATTCCAACTTTCGGTACCTAGCGAAATATTTGGCCCAATGTTGCGATGATATAGCAGAGATGGCGCCGGATAGGTAGTGGGAAATTTTTTGACTGCCAGGGTTCAGACTTTCACCTCAGGCCATGCGATGTGGTTGGTCAGGACGTCCCATCCTAGACATCTCCAGATTTCATGTTTGTACCAGTCGCGTACGTTTCCGTCGTCCCTACTGGCAAGCGTATGGACATCCGCATCCGCATCGAGATTGTCGGGGGAAAAGCAGGGTTCTCTCAACGCATGCACGAACTCGCCCATCTGCGCGCCAAACACGGCGTTCAAGAGGGTGTGCTGTAATGTCATCTTTACCTTTTCGGCGAGCACGAGCGGTGAAGGTCGAGCTATTAGGGGTATTAGGTGGGTGAGGAGGGAGATGAGGTGGGGGGCTTCGGATTCTTGGATGGAGTTTCCTTGGGACAGGTGGCTGGTGGTGGTTTTGTTTTGTGCTTGAATGGGGGTTGCTGTGGGGGTTGTGATGGTATCGTCCGAGAAGACCAAGACGGATAGAAGCTGGCCGACTCGCGTGAGCAGGAAGAAGAGGAGTCCGTCTATGATGTTTTGGTGCATTGGGTTCGAGGGTTCGAGGCTTGCGGCCATGGTGGTTAGGAGGCGGCAGAGCTTTGGGGTTGTTTTGTCATCTTGAGCAGATGCAAATGTGGTTTTTGGTTTCGTAGCTCGAAGCTTTGACACATTTTGGGCATCTTTGCTGGTATTCTGTGTATGATGAGAGGCGGCAAGATCACCTATCCGGTCTAGTAGGTCTCGGAAAAGCTTGACGAAGCTGTACACGACTTTGCTCTGGAGAGCTTTGCCTGCTGGTGTTCGGTCTGATATGTCCCCGCTGTTTAGGAGCCAGCGGTATATGCGTGCGATTGCCTGAAGTTTGGAGTTGAGCTTGGAGTCCAGGTCTGTTTGGGTATTGCTTGCGCTTTGTCCCTGAGCTCGGGTGGTGCTGTTACGAGGGTTAACGTTGATGGAATTTTCTGTGGCAGTAGAGGGGGTGATAGTGGAGATCATGCAGCTGATATCAGTGAATATTCTCGAGAGTATGGTGGCGAATTCTTGAGCCGGTGGGTATTGTTGAGACCTGATCTCTTGCAGGAGGTAAACGTTGTGAAGAAGAGTGGTGGCTAACATATCAGGTTCGAGCTTCTTCTGGACGGCGAAGGGCATCTTACTATATGTGCCTGGAGCTGAATCCTCCCATTCATCCATAGACACAGGGAGTAAGGCATCTTCGGGCTGTGCAGTCGCCGTTGTCCTAGCTTGCTTTAACACCGTACTATTCGAGCTCTCTGTCAATTCAGCCACCACTCTCTTCCGTTTCTTCTGCGACGCAGCAACCGTCGACACCTGGTCCATCTGTGCATCCTGCCTCTCCCATCTTCGTTCCAACTCAAAGACCTTGGCCCGTAGCTCCATCACCGTCTCCTCGGATCTTTTGTGCGCGTCTCTCCAGAACCCCAGAGCATCGACATGACTGTGGATGTCCGTTGAAATATCTGTTCGCCGACCTTGCGTTATCCATGAGCGTAGCTGTGAAAGATAATCTAAAGGATATCATGAGATGCGACGTTAAGTCGGTGGAGTGGTTGAAGTGGATACCTCGGACTGATATGTTGGCGGTCTTGGACTTGACAATGAACAGGGCGATTATGAAACAGAGTAATTGCGGTTTAGAAGGCGTCGCTTGACTCGCATTGTCAGGTGCCATTCTACTTGCAATGACTTAAATGTTTAAATAGAGTAATCTTATTAATGAGCTATGTTGTTGTTGAAAACGATTTCTTAAAATCGATCAACTCTGCTAGAAAACATGACGTGCGACAAAATGAATCGTTGATGTCGATCAGATCAATATTCATCAAGTGTCTCGTGAACGATAGAAATAATGATAAACGAAAAGAATCAAAGACTTTCGTCGATTTCATGATTGCTGCATGCGAAGCTTGCTTCATTCTTTGGCAATATACTTTTGAATCTCATATGCTTTTGTTATGTTATGTAGTCTATCATAGACTAAGGTTCACTGAATCTCAGCCTTACCACACCTTAGCGAAATTGTTTGTTGACGCGCTTAGGCCTAGCGTGCCTTGAGAACATATAATTCTCGATGCGTTCTCTACCTTATCTTTCTTTCTTAGCTCTAAACTTCTAGTTAGATCAAACTCATATGACTTGCTTTATGTCGACTCATAACATTAGTTTAAAGCTCACTCAATCTTCATGATACTTGATTTGAAGATTATTATATATATAAATGATACTATACATCTTGAACTTAGAATTAAAAATTGTTATTTTCGTCGATCCCGAAAGAAAGCAGAGCCGCTTTAGAAGGAGCAGCGAGGGAGCAGAGGGAAGCATCAAGGGAGCAGGGGGGGAGCAGCGAAGGAGTAGGAGAGAGCAGCGAGGGAGTACTCGAAGGGGAAAGATATTGCAAAGCAACAGCGCCCTCGGAAAATTCATGTGGTCTTAGCTTTTGGCTTTCCGTAACTGCGCTCAAAGATCAGCTCCCACTACTATCGGCGTCACGAAACAGGAGTTTCTCATCACATATCATGGTCGAGCTCCCATACCTCAAACAATCGATTCGACTAAGAGTTGTAAATTCTTGGAGAGACAATTACCAACGCTACAGATGGCTATTTAAAGCATAACCCTCACAGTGGCCGGCTCATTTTGTTCTCTCCAAGTAAGCATTCCAACCTTCTTCCTGATAGAGCTGTGCCATCTTGACAGGGTCATCGGCTGCGTAGATACCACGGCCGGCGATGATAAAATCTGCTCCCCTTTTGACAGCCGACTCTGGAGTCTGGTACTGCTGATCTAGCTTGTCGCCTTTTGTGACTCGATTGACTCCAGTAGTGAAGACAACGAAATCGTCATCCGAATCGTCCTTTTCGGCAAGAGAAGTCAAGGCCTGGGTGGCAACGAAGCCTATCACAAAGTCCTTGTGCTTTTTGGCTGATTCGATACAAGCTTTCGTGTAATCGCCAGTCGCGAGAGAGCCTGTAGTTGTCATTTCAGCGAGAATCAAGAGGCCTCGTTCACCTCGGTACTTGAATGGCTCAGAAGTAGCCGTTTGGGTCATAGCCTCGATGATACCGTCGCCTGCGAGGATGCTCGCATTGACAATGTGTGCCCACTCCGAAATACGAAGAGCGCCGCCGTCATATTGCTTCTGGACCGTATTTCCAATATCGACAAACTTGCGATCCTCGAAAAACATGAAGTTGTGCCTCGATGATAGAGACTTCAGGCCTGTCACAGTCTCCTCTCCGAAATCTGACACAATATCAATGTGAGTCTTGAAAACAGCGATGTAAGGACCAAGTTCTAGTGTGTGTCAGCCTTCCACTGTGTCGTCAAAGTTCAGGTTGTACTGACTGTCCGCTAATTCGAGCAGTTCTTTGGTAGTGGTGAGATCGGCGGAGACGACTACATTAGATTTCTTCGATTGGGCTATTTGAAAAAGCTTCTTGACTAGAGGGTTGTTGTGTTCCTGCGCACGCTGTCCGTATTTCAGATTGGATCTGGATGTCATTTTGAAATTTCGATATACGTTATTGGCTGTGAATTGATCGGATTAACCTGATCTGCAGCTTTTCCACTTGAGAGTATCTGAGGCACGGATTCAAGATGGTGCTGATCTTGGTCGGCCTAGAATTATCCTATGGAAATGTGTCTGCTCACCATTGGCAGCAATGACAACCCGGCACAAGGCTACGATATGAGGCTATAGGGCCGAATGCCACCGACCCTTTCTTGGGGATCGGTGGTTACTGGCTGGCTATAAGCTCCCGTGTGATCCCGTGTATGTGTGCTTGTAGCTTCGCGTGTCCGTTTGTTCGTGACACAATACTGAATGAAATGAGGCATGCTTTCAGTTCCGAAATTCCGAAGGCATTTAACATGACGCACAGTGATTGTGGACGCACTGGTTCATCCATCAAAGGAGACCCTTGCGCTTGTTGACCACTAGCGCTATTCAAACAAGTGGGCCTTGAGCTCGGCTAATTCCGCGTCTATTGTCTGCGATCGTCGTTTCACATACACACAAGCGATTGAGATAGATATTTGTAGTTCCATTGGTTGGCATCCTCAGCACCGCCTTGCCGCCACCAGGCCTTACCGCCGTTAGGGGAAGCAAGGGCCCATCAGCTGCTCAGCGGCGCCAAGAACTCCCTCTATCTAAAGACTGAGCTAATGGAGTGGGTGGGTGGAAAACAGAGCTCTTCTGGCCTAAATCGAGGAGATGATAGACAGCAAACAGTAAGGGGAACAGGCCTTATTTACGACGACGGCCTCTACTTTGATTTATGAACAAGTCTCAAACCCTTCATAGAATCTCTGTTGTCTTCATCGATCGCTACTTGACACAGCATACAGACTTCCAGTTTACAACATGGTAGAAATTCGTCGTATAGTGGTCCGTCGCACTGAATGCAGTTGGAAGTCATTCTAATAATCAATCAGTTAGTTATACAACCAGAGTGTGAGATGTAGCTGATAACTGACTTGATGTAGAGATTGAGATTGAGAATGATGATTGGATTGCATGATTGATTTTGATGGTTGAAACTGTTACATGAAAATTTTTAGCGCGGAACATCAGCCTTCATGAAAGATAGTTGAATGGGAGAACAGAGGAAAGAGACATGAACCTATGTGGATGTTAAGCAGCTGTAGCAAGCAATCTTCCAATCGGAACATCACGTAATCATAGTCAGTGCGACTTCTCTGGCACGTGACAAGCAAGGGAAATGATGTGGGTGCCAAAGCCTGATACTCTCAGGCTCTATCAGGTTCGCATACAACTACACATGAAACATAAAACTACTCCCTTTGAGCTTCTGCTTTGTTCCTGGAACGAGACAGCGTTTATCGCAAGGAGAGTGGTGACCGATGCAGATTCTTCTTTCTCGTTTCGCTCGGCAGCAGAGGGAGGGTCGGGTCTTGATTCAGTCCCCTCGCAGGCTTGATCTTCAATAAAAACTCGCTATATGTATGGGTATAAGAAAACAACGCACGCTCCCCTGCTTGATCACTAGATCAATCCAGCCACCCAAGAGGCCGTTCTCGTAAACACAACACTTGAATACGGGATATACAAATTCTGCCCGAGCGGTAAATCTATACGCATCCACCTATATGATCAACGCCACCGGGTTTTCCCTTGTTCGCTCACCCGGATAGAATGGGGCTTCGCAGTTTGTATCAAATAATCATCGCTAGTATATAAATATGCCATTGCTTTTCCTTTGCTTAGCCAAGATGATTCTTGGTAGATGGTATGGAATCGTCGTCGCCGGTATGACCAGTATGATACATGACCGACACATCGGTCGTCCGTACTATTCCTACTCCGGTGGGAATTATGCGCTCTTCGCTTTCTGTTCCCTCCAAGTCGGGTTTGCTCTGTCTTCTGGACGCCATGGCCCAATAGTGATAATCGGTCGCTGTACGATTACCAGAATAGACATTGATAGCTGGGTTCCGCAGAGTATAGCTGTTTTGATTATTGGCGAGGGTGGTCTCCTTCCTTGTGCTGGGAAAAATATGGGAGAATATAGCCACAAGTGGTTGCCGGAGCATTGGCAGGCATGCGCAGATAGTGCCCGTATTGGCTTCGACCACACTCCATATGGTGGCGGGAATAGGATTCCCTTATGGCAGATTTAGTAAGTGCGGCAGCGAACGCGGCACAGCTAGAGGTCTTACATGTTGGATCTGAAGAATTAGATGATGACGCTAACGTTGTAGTTCTAATTATGCTCGTGACGCAAACACTGCCGAATGTTAGAATTGTTTTCTTTCCTAGTGAGGAACTCTGGATAGTTTCAACTGACAAGATCCCAAGTGAGAAGATACCGACCAACCCCCACTTGTCCCTCCATGCCAGTTCGAGGCAAAGGATCTGGCGCACCGGGAGGGCGAGGATGGCAACATCGGTCAGAATATTGATTAACGAATAGGAGAACCAGAAAGCCTCGCTATGGAAACATCGACTACCTGGGATGGTTCTGTCCCAGAAAGCCGCAATCGGACTGCATTGCCAGATGGTTACAAGAACGAAAGCAGTCCCGGCGGCTGAGCAAAACGCAATGCCGAAGAAGCACATCCATCGGAAACTCCGGTCGAGGAAGATGCGAAGGTAGAGAAATAAAATGGAGACTTTGTTGAGCGTGATGGCAATTTTGTAGGTGATTTGGGCGCCATAAAACCACTAGGGGGACGTCGACAACATTCAGCTGTATGATCTAGGATATTCGTAAGGACCGAGTGACCGACCTTGAAAGCTTGTATGGCTTCGGGATGCCGAAGGCTTTTGTAATGTCTCCCATACCCATTCACGACGGCTATACCAGCAGTCAGCTACATTGAGCTAGGGAGAAGAGTCTCAGCGAGAGGGCATACCCAAGCACTCTGTGGCCGAAAGACTTATTAGGGTGAACTGTCATACATCCGAGTCAGTCATGGTCTACCTCTTGAGAGATATTAAGCCCAGCCTGATCTTGGCTCTGCTCACCAGAGCAAGGATGATGACATAGTCGTCTGTTCCCATCGCTCTCCTTGACAATCTAAAGGCCACACGACCAAGAACAAAAAGGCCGGAGATGTTCACCATCACAACGCTGATGATGAAGAGCGGCCAGCCCCGGTCAGGGAGCTCTGAGGTGCCCTTTCCCACGTTTGCCATGGCTGTGACATGCGGTTAAAGCGACGTATCCTTCACAACCTCAACCGTTCAATGATTCGAAGCGATATCCGGGGGAGGGGAGAGGGGGAAGCCATATCAATCAGCAAGACCATTGATGAAAAGGAATGGACGCGGTGTGACGAAATAGGGTGACACCGGCAGTAAACCTGGCCCACGCCTCGGGTCCTCCACAGAACCTTATGAGTCGAGCCCTCCATCCGTAAAGGTTCGAACAACTGTCTACTGTCTCAAAGGACTGGTCTTCAAACGACGAAAAGCGTGCATAGACTCGTGCTAAAGCATGCCCGGCACCCCACGGGATCCCTTCCGAACCCGATCGGGCTGTTAGCGGACGCTGTCCCGAATCATCGTCGTAGCACTAAAGGGAGCCGTCTGCAACAGCCAACAGCGACACCCGCGTAACAAGGATGACTGGCTGCTGTCGAGTGGGTGTAAGGTAAGGTAAGGTTTAAAATTGTACATATTAACTTTATCCTTTATCGAGTCGGCACATTATGAAATAACCTTTACCTTCCAGACCCACTCGTGGCCACTTGGAAACCCACTCGGAAAAACAACGGGATCGGAGTAGATTGCAATAACCTCAACATGAGATGTGGTATCAGTTGGTGGTCCTGTGCTTCGGACCAGCGAGCTATGGGGATACCTACCCTGCTACATGTACAATGGGACACTTGTATCGATCGGGCTTTCTTCCAATTTTGGATGCGGAGAGATGGATTCCGAGTCTGGCATTGAGTTTCACGGCGGGAAAGTGTCGTTGCGGCACAGCTGGACTAGATAAGATAGCACAGAGTAAGCGCGTCAACCAACTACCTTACTTGTACTCTCTAAACGTCACGTGTCGACAAAAGTGGCATCATCGAGAAAGTAGAATCCTGTGCGCCATTCTTGGCTTCTTGGCGCGATCCACCGTGCCCCTGTTTGTTCTTTCCAGAGAGTCTTCGTCTTTCACTGCCTCCTTCTCATTGGGACGGCACAATTGAAAAGACCATGCCCGTGCATGCTTCCCACTTCAAGCGTCACGTTGACGTTGATCTTGGGGGGGTGACCCCGCACTTCGTCGAGGAACCGAGGCGGTCCGTGGATGTGGCCGACGTCAAGGACTAAGGTAGATATGAAGTAGTCATGGAGGGGACTGTACTGTACTTTAAAGATGGTACACTCATAACCTAAAGTATCTAGATTATTCTTTTTCTCTTAGTCTGGGACGACTGGAAGGAAGAATGCGACAAGATGCACAAGTAAAGGAGGTAATGCCCCCAACGATATCTCATTTCTAACCCCTTTCACCATCCAGTCCCTTCCAATTGCCCTTCCGGGACCCTGTCGTGACTTGCCGGTATCGCGTGTGAAACTCCGTGCAAGCTTGTCTGTCTCTTTGTTGTACATCTGTAGTTGCTTGTTCCAGTCGTAAGGGCATCGTTGTTGCCATCCCTCCTTTTGTCAATGATGAAGCATCTCGTCGCTCTTGCTAGCCTGCTTCTGCTGCCAGCCCTGCTCGTTGGTGGAAAGCAGCCAGATGTAGGCGCGACGGTACAGACGTCGAGCGGACCCGTAACAGGTCACGCTGCCCTTAACCAGACTCAGGTCTCGGAGTATTTGGGCATTCCTTATGCCCAGCCACCGTTGGGCAATTTGCGATTCGCACCACCGCAGACATATTCATCTCAGACGCCCTTGACTGGGTCATCATACGTAAGTCAACTCTTTACTACCGCATCTGGAATCGGAGATACAAACACTGAAAGAAACTTTCTAGTCCCCGTATGCGCTCATCTGCTGAATGAAAAGGAGCATCTGCTAATGTCGAATTTAAAGGGATTGCCCGCAAAAAGGAATACCGCCAATTCCATACCCAAACAAGAGCCCTACGGAACCGTCGATTATCAGGTATTTCGGAGGGGGAGAGGGCAACCCTCAGAGTGAAGATTGTTTGACTCTCAATGTATGGACAAAAGAGCCCGGAAAGGGGAAGTTGAAAGCTGTAATGGTCTGGTTTCACGGCGGCAGTAGGTCTCTCTGTTCGTGCCTATGCCGAGGTTTACTGACTTTGCCTTCTAGGGTTCGCTCTTGGTAACACCAATACCAAGTTCTACCAAGGTCAATACATTGCCGACGCCCAGGATGTGGTCTTCGTGACTGTAAAGTAGGTAAAATTCCACTCAGAATTCTTCGACCGGCATTAAACAAAAGCTCTAGCTATCGCGTAAATATCTTCGGCTTTTCCGGCGCCCCAGGGGTGACCCAGAACGCCGGCCTTCTCGACCAACGAAAAGCCATTGAGTGGGTGCGCGACAACATCGATGGCTTCGGCGGTGATCCGAAACGCATTACGATCTTTGGGCAGTCTGCCGGCGGATCAGCCGTAGATATATATGCTTACAGCTACCAAGACGACCCCATTGTCGCGGGAATCATTTCGCATTCGGGAACCGCGCTTAGCTTTGTTAGCAACTCGGCAGACTATTCGCAAAAACGCTTCTTAGAATTAGCATCAGAGCTCGGCTGCACCTCAGGCGACGTCGTGGCCTGCATGCGCAGCAAGGATTGGCACGATATCGAAAATGCAACCGTCAAGCTCAAGCCTGCCCCTACCACTACGTTGTACTCCCCCATCTTCCAACCAACCGTCGACAACAAGACCGTCTTCTCTCTTACTGACTACCAATCCATGTCCGCCTCTGGGAAATTCGCCAAAATAGTAAGTCCCTACAAACTCTATCCGACCCACCGCCATCAAACAAATTAACCAACTCCTAGCCCTACCTCGCCGGCAACACCGACTACGAAGCCGGCTTCTACAAGCTCTCCGCCTTCGCTACCAATCTCTCCCTTAACGACGCCCAATGGACCGCCTTCAACCTCGCCGGCTTCACCTGCGCCACGGGAACCGAAGTCGCGGCCCGGATCGCCGCCGGCGTCCCCGCCTACCGCTACCGCTACTTTGGCGAGTGGCCCAACCTGACCCTCTACCCGGGCTCCGGCGCCTACCACGGCAGCGACCTGCACATGATTATGGGGGGCGCGCAAGACGTGACGGGTGTACCGAACACGGACCTGGAGAATTGGACCATGCAGTATATGATGTTGGCGTGGGCGACGTTTGCGCGGGATCCGGCCAAGGGCTTGAGCAAGCACTTAGAATGGCCGGTGTATTTGTCGGATGCTAATAGCTTAGTGAGGCTGGGGCTTAACGGGGACCCGGCGGCGTCGTTTGTGAGTCCGGTGTTGTATGATGCAGGATGTGCTGCGTTGGGCCGGAGTACGGCCGCAGCTGCTGGTGCGTTTTGAGTGGAGAGGACCATTTTGGGGCTATAGGGGTGGTGTTGGGTGTGGCAATTGATAGAGCATCTGAGGAACGGGTCAAAGAGCGTCCCGTCTCCCAAGGTCATACGATGAAACTCAAACCCGGGAAAGAGGCCGCGAGGGCACAAGTTGAATGGTACCTAGGTGCGAACAAGACCCGGACGCAGACATACCGGAAGATGAACCCAGAGAATGCCTGATGATGATTGTATATAAGAGAAAGGCTTTTCATGTACATATCAAAACCAAAGCCTATACACGCAACAGCAAATCCCGCATCTAAGCAAAAGCACACCTCACCCAGGACTTTAAGCCACCGCAAATAAATCACCGCATCCCTCCACTCCACTCCTCTGCTTCCCGCTCTTCTCTACACCTCCGCAAAACAGTACACCCGGGGCTTTGGGAAAGGGAAGAAACCTACCTGAACAAAGACCACCTACGCTCAGTAGCAAAGGAAGCCCCATCTCCCAGAACCCCCACAGCTCAAACCTCTCTTACCACGACTGAACCAACGAACTACCGATACTTCAACCTCACCGAATCCGCCACCCTCGCAATCCAAACCCAGATTCTAAATCTGCGCCGCAGCAGTTGAAAACTGGCTAGTGAAAAAGAGCGTTCCACACACTCTGTCACATGCGCTGGACGGAGGACGAGCTTTGTTGATAGTAGGGAATTGTGTGTAGACGCGTTGGGTAGGAGGTGTGCCAAGGGGGGCCCGGTTTTAGCTGGCTGATGAGATGGGAGGGTGGAGGTGGGCGAGATCAAGCGTTTCTATTATGCATCGGTTCGCTTCCTGATTTCGCCAAGGGTATCGGATGCTGAGTTTACAGCACGAAGCCAGCGAAAACGCGCATACGGACAGGACGGGGAAAAAGAACGAAAAGATGCGAAAGGTTGAATATTCATCAATCCTACACACTCCAACAACGAAAGCCCCTCGCTTGAGGTTGCCCAAATAGGTACCTATCCAATCCGTTCCGCGTACCGGATCTCCATAGAAATTTCACGGCAAGGCCGACGCTCTTGCTATCCCGACCGGATCGCTTGGTGGAGATGTTGGGGTATGGGGTTTGTCGAGAGGGTTGTGGTTTGGTCATCGGGACTGACCCGTCCTCGCTTAAGGTAAGCTAAGGACTGGCGCTAAGTAGGGATCTTCCCGCCTTGGCAACGCGCATACCTGAGACTGTTTTGAAGGAATCGCTTGTAACACAGCCTTTTCAGAACTAATATGATTGAACTTCTCTCCGAAGTCTCTGACTTATCTCCGGAAGCTCAGGCCCATATCAATCGTCCCACGGTCCCTCATTCGCTTTAGATTGGCAGACTCTCCTTCTACTTTTATATTGTCAATGCTTTGCTTCTCAACTTTGAACAATGACCAGAAAGAGAGCTTGCGAGGAGTCGGATACTCCAAATCCAAACGTCGCGAAGTCCAAGGCCGCCAGATTTAACCTTCTTACACTGAAAAGACTGCAAGCAGCCATTAAAAATGATCCGGAGGTTGATCTGACCTCCAAATTCCCTTCAGGGTACTCTGATCGACTCTCTGAGATGCGACGCGCCGCTCCAGACCTCCTCAGTAAGAGACCCTAGACTCTAATTGAAACCACCAGTACTCAATTTTGGAAGAATCCGATATCCCTTCAAAGGCCTCATCCATTCCTGAAGAGGATATTCGAGTGTTCCTGCGACCGTCAGACTCAGCCACGATTCTGTTTCCATTGTCAGAGCTAGTGAGAAGATTGCTGGCAGATGACCATAATTCGACCATTTTATCCGGTTCCTCGGATCCTGCACTCTCACAACGTTTGCTGAGAGCCATGCAACGTAGTGAGATTCTCTGGAAGAGTCCATTTCCTCACAACAAGATGGTGTTCAAGTGTCATCCGAATATGGTTGTCAAGGCAGTGCGGAAAATGGAGGATTACACTGAATATACAACATTACAATATCTGGAAAGGCACAAGCCAAGCATTCCTTCTCCAAGACCGTTGGGAGCCATGCGCATGAGTGGAGTCTCCCTGATCTTTATGACTTATGTTGCTGAGACAACCCTTGAAGAGGTCTGGACAAGACTAGATGCTGTGCAGAAGGCCTCTATCCAAAATCAACTGGACAAGATTCTAACGGATCTGAGATCTCTCCCGCATCCCGACGGGACGCCTTTTGGAGGGGTAGAAGGAGAAGGCTGTAAAGACCTCAGAAGGCATCTTCGACGAAGCACAAAGCCAATCATGAACATCAGTGACTTTGAGGACTTTCTGTTTTCCAGTTCGCATCCTGGTGGTCATGTCTTTGTTGAATTGCTCCGTCAACTTTCCCCGCTGTGCCAGCCTTCTGTGTCTGAGTCGCCTAAAGGTGTGTTTACTCATGGTGATCTGCGGCCTGACAACATCATGGTGGAAATCACCAACAGTGGCCAGTGCCTCATTACAGGTCTTCTGGATTGGGAATACAGCGGCTTTTATCCCGAGTATTATGAATCGATCAAAAGCACAAACTGCCTGGCTCCTACTGAAGATAACGATTGGTATTTGTTCTTGCCACAGTGTATTTCACCAAAACAATATACTGCATGGTGGCTTCTGGATCGCGTTCGGGGGTGGCTATTGGAATGATCGACCTTGAATTTGATAGAGGTGGGAACAGTCAAATTCAAGACTGGCAATTGAAATCACTGTCAATGGTTCATGTCCGGTAGACTATGGGCCGATCGGGGGTAGCAGGCCTAAATTATTGCCTTACAGATAGGTAGCCACTACAGAAACACCACCTAACACTGCTGGCACACCACCCCCTGCACTAAGCCTAATAGGGTAATTTCCAGGGTCCACCGCGTTTGTTGTTTACATCTCCGCCGCCGTCGCCATCCTCCTCCTCCTCCACCCACCTCCTGCATTTGCATTCACCTCAAGGCTGCGCATAAGGACAGACTCCTGACTCCATGACCTTGAATTTGAATCGTCTTCCACCGAGCAGCGATGGCTGGAAGATAATGTTGGAGCTGGGTCTTTGAAATGTTCAAGTAATGAGGCGTCGCGCCGGATTCAATATCATGGGCTGAAATTGACTCTTTATAGCTATAGCTCCATGACATGGGACGATGATGCTCTGAACGCATTCACTGGTGTACTTCAGCGCTTGGAGACATACATGTACAAGGAGGCATTCTCGATAGGCTTCCCATTGGCTGACTTTCAATGGGCACTTCTCTGGAAGTGTCAGTCACCTCCAGAGCGACGCAAAAGCTTCCCAACATGGTCGTAGGCCGGACGGATAGTAGAAGTATGGCTTGAATATCCTTCTGATCTTACGAAACCACATCAACACCCCATAAGGATATCGATATGGAGGGTTCTGAAAGGCGAATGTGTGCAGATTTTTACGACATCACGAAGCAACTACAGAGACACGAAGGAATTTCGTGATATCTTCCAAGATGACCCGGTTGCCAAAGCGGCACAAGAGACCCCCCCCCCCAAGACCCTGATTTCGAGATCGACAAGTATACGAATGCTGAGGCAGACGTCCACCTCTTCATGGAAGTAGCCGTGTTGCACTTCGAATTAGACTTCCGCAAGCCTCTGTTCGGGTTTTCAAAGACATGGACAACACGAGCTCTTCCAATTTAATATTCGTGGCGTTGAGTGCTTTATTCAAAACCATTAGCATCGACATCGAAACCAGCCGTTCCATAAGGGGGGATTCAACCATTCATTCTTTTGACTCAAGATGTTCAAGAAGATCACACTCGAGGTGGTCCAGAAAAAACACATCCATCATCACCTTCTTTCAATCCACATTACAAGGGAGCGCGGCTACATACACGCGGTACAACTCCAATGCCGGTAACTCCACTGAATCGTCCTAGGAGTGCATTTGAAGAATTGAGCACCGAAAGATGAGACTCGTACTATAGTGCTTGTGTGTAAACCATTTCCATGACGCAGAAATGAAACGACGATCAGACAGAGATTGGTTTAAAAAAGATCAGACGGGCCGCTCTGTCCGAGTAATATATCTGTGATCACCCATACACTTACTTGTGCAACTCTCCCATCTTTACTACGGCCCAAAATCAAAATGTTCTAAGCCTCATCAATGGTTGGTTTTTTTTTGGGAGGGGGGGTGTAACATTTTATGAAGAAGTAGCTTGGCAGCACACAGCTGACATTGGACATTTTATGTGAATCAACGTGTTTACGGGGGATGTGAATGAAAGGCATGGCGTAATTCTAGACTTGCTGAAAGGCGTAGAAACGGTTGTGTGTGTGTTTTTGGAGTCGAGGAATGAGAAGAGCGAGTAGGTACGTGGATTAGCATTTTGGCCATATTTCATCAATCACGGTGATGTTAATACTTGATGTAACGAAGCATGAGGGTTTGCAACGAGGGGACAATCGGTGAATTTGGACTGATCTAAAGCTCAACTATACTATATCGTGTTTATGTCGCTTGCATCTACCACGTCAGGGTGGTCTAGTACCGCCGGTGACACCGATGACGCTTTCATGTTGAATGATCCTTGACCTTATCGACATCTCTGTGCTTTACAATTTGACCGAGATGGGAGTAGTGTGATCTGTCCCCAATATAGTACGGGAATCCACAGATTTTGCCCAGCCGAGCTTTTCGTTGGTCCTATAGAAAAAGCCCCTGTCGTCTCTCTGTAGACGAATCACCACCGTGGCTGGACTTTGCCTACCCATTTCCCAACAATTAAGCGTGACGTCTAACTTATTTCTGCGCGTGAGGCCTTCCCCAAACATTATCATTTCATTGGGGGCATTGCCGAAGAAGAGCCGTGTCTTGGTACCCATCCTAACGGAAATCTCAAGACCTTTGTTCGAGATGTGATATGTGTTTCTGGGCCTATACGTGTGAGAAGGGGATGCGACTGTGAGGTTTGCAGAGCCCTTAAAGCAATCTGGTCGAGGGGCAAGGATACCTGGTTCCTTGTCGTCTCCGAATTCATTAGATGTCCAAGCGAGGATGGATTCGTCCAGTGGATGGCTGTTGATGATCTGCTCTTGCAGTCTTCGAAATGCTTTGTCTCGCTCCCCATACCTCAGATCCATGGCGACGTCGAATATGCCAAACAAGGAGTAAGCTAGATCCTCGGCCCGGGTAGTCTGCCGTCCAGCTTGCCAGCTCATCCTTGTTGCTATACTTGCTGTCCTGAAGTCGATCATGTGCCTGTGGGCGATACGGGTGGCTTTCTCAATGTCGGATGAGCGTGAGGTCTTGGTCCCTATATTATTCCAATCGCGGTCAAAGAAAGTGACATCCTTGGGCGCAAGGAGTTCTTGGAGCGTCCAGCCACGGGTAAACCATTCGCTCTCCGAGAAGGCTTTGGGGAAGCCTTTGCCTATGTCTGGGAGATAAACAAGGCAGATTTCGGCTTCGTTGTACCAGCTGAACATTGAATTTATGGACTCGGACTCTTCAGAGGTGCTTCGCTTGTCTATACAGCATGTGTCGATCCAGAGATAGCGAAGCTTGAGATTGCGGCATTGGAGACACGCTTTGGCGATTTTGCTGATACCTGTCGTTGGATCATCCACTTGAGGCTTGGTAATTTGGTCCTTGATTTTGTCTTTGACTGATGCGTAGTCCTCGAACTTGACTTCGACTTCGTGGGGGCTCCATCTATGAGACAAGATCACGTATGGCTTAGTCTGTCCAAAAGAGCTTTCAATGTCGAGAGAATCGACGTTTATTAGGCGCATTTCCTTGTTTATGTTAGCACACCAGTTAGACACTGATCTGCCTCCGGCTGGTGGTCTGGCCTCCTACTACCATGAATATGGTGCGTTTTTGACCACTTTACTGCTTGCACCAGGATTTTGTTGATTTTTGAGACCCTAGAGTCATACAAAGCCACTTCAAACGCAGTGTTCAATGATATATTGACGTTGGTCTTCGAGTCAGAGGAAAAAGCAAGAGCACACAGATGATCAGAGAATTCCCATACTTCTCAGCCGCACGGTATTCTAACAGTGATCCAATGTGGTAAGCGCATGACTTCAAATTGCCTGAAAGATCAGTGGTGTGAGGGAATTTGTGTCCATACAGCTCCCTCCAGCTTCGGGTGGAAAGCGTGGTACAAAGCGCCCGAAGGCATGATCGAACGGTATCTGAACGCAGTCGCGTAAATGTAGAAATGTGTTGTGTTTGGTCTGTCTACAATGACTGTCCACTGAACGAACACTCAAGCTCGAGTAGATCAGCAATTATCGTTCCCATCAACCGTCCGAAGAGGGTTCGGGGTGGCGACCCAAGAGGCAACCCAGGAGGCATCCTGGCTTTCAAATATTTCAATGGCGGGTTGCGCCCTCTGACGGCAATATCCTTAAAGTCATAGAGATCGCCCATTCCCTTTTCATCTTCAAGCTCCACCAGATTTTCCTCCCTGAAGAACATGATGCAACAGATACAGGTACTAGACGCGCGTTACGTCGACGGGGCCGCGCTACTGAAGTTGTTGAAAGAACAGTTTGGGGAAAGAATGTTTACGATCGATGTATGCGAGTAGCTCTCGCGTCCATGCTTCTGAGCACGTCGGTGATACCTATAAATTAACAATCCCTAGAGAGCTCACAAAGGTAGTTTCTCCCTGCCTCGGAAGTATATGGAGTGACCGTTTTAGGAGGAGCAGAAGTCTATTCACACGTCACGGAAGTAATGGTCTTGAAGGGAAAGAAGCCGGATATTGTGGGCGAGAGCAGGGCACACCAGTGAAAGGAGGGACTGGGTCTCTACGTTGTAATTTGCAAAGCCAGGAGCGGTCTGCCCAGTTCAGGATATGTTTTGACCTAAACAATGGATGACTGCTGCGGCGAACGAGCAGAGTGTTATGGGAGGGGATCGCAGGTCGAGATAGCTATGAGGGTGGACTGTAAGGTGGCCACTGGGATAAAGGATGATAGCGGCGTGGGCAAATAATACAAGTGAAGTCCTGCTTCACTAACGGAAATGAGGGAATGGACGAAATGAAGGTAAGAGATGCACTCCAGGCCTTTTTTGTGTTCGTTGCCTCATAGAGACTTGCTTGAAGGAAGGAATGACGAGGATCACCGATGTTTAGTACAGCCGTTCCGAACCCAGGGCCTGCGCGGTACCTGAGCTGCTTGAAGCGGCTGCCAGACCATCTCACAATTATCCTTTCGCTATCCCTTTGGCTGCTGTCGGGAGGCCACTTTTAGCGTATTCGCTTAGTCCACCAATAGGAACCATAGAATATCACCCTGAACTGATTTTATTGATGCTATTCAGATGCTATTGTGATATGCAGCCCGACAAGGACCGTTTCTACATAGGGGGATATCACAGATGTCACAGCCAAAGATAGAATGCTTTCTCCGCTTGCTATCACCTAAATTTGGTGTAATTACATCGAGAACTTGTCGTTTTCTAGGCCTGACTGTTAAGCCTATCTCCTTGCACCCACGACAGTCCTCAGAGCTCTTTCTTTTGCAGATTTGATGATCATCTAACCGTATCATTGAACGTTCAATTGCAGGCTCAATTGACGTTCTTTTTCGCTTCAGAAACTGCCTTTGAGAGGCCTGACTAAGACCTGTAGCCAGAGCTGTTCTGAACTCGCTATGAACAATGTATTTAGCCTCCTTTGAAACATCTGAATGCAAAGAGAGTTTGTAGGCATTGATAATGCTGATTTCAATGAGAAACTCGTACAAGGCTTTGTGTCCTCCTGATCTACATCGACGATTGTATGCGTACCTAGGTATATTGACCCAATTGACGTTTGGAGGCATCTGAATAGGCTCAAATCGATCGCCTACACCAGTGATAGAACGCAGATTAGGACGATCAGTTCCTAAATCAGTTGAATCAGGTACTACATCGCAGGAAGGCATTATCAAGAACAATAGGGGGCTTTGTTGACATTGTTTCTATTTACAAAAAATAACCTTTTTGTCCGAGCCTTACCACATCTGGTTAGGGTTAACCTTAAAAATTAATCGAAGGCATACTCGTATAAACGGGGTTCCGGCGCAAACGGGGTTCCGACGCACGCTAAATTAGTGCCCCCATGAGAATATTAGGAGAATTCATCTACATCTACCTTCACCATCTACAAATTAATTAGCAATTGCTTGTACCTCTCTCAAGCATCTCGATGAAGAATAGATTCGAAAATATAAATTAAATCATTGAAAATGACGTTGCAATTGCGATTTATATGCATGAACTCTTTCTCATTCTCTCACCCTCACTTTCTTTACTTCTTTCGTTTTCACTAATTCGTATAATAGACTGTTCAAACAACTTTTCATTGGCTCAAAGCTCTTCTCAGATCAACGAGATCTTCACTTTTGAGCTTCGACAAAGCGATTTCATATTTCAAATGAATGTAGCGTGTGTGAAGGTCGACGAAGTCTTTTTGAGATGAATTTCGAAGACTGATCAGCATCATTTGACTGATCGACTTGCTCAGAGCGAGCACATTGAAAGCAAATTCGAAGAGGTAGAATCGTTCTACTGAGTGCGTAATGATGACGTGTGTTTCAGAGAGACTGTAGAGCTTTAGATAAAGTTGTCAGAGCTTTCAATGAAGCTTTCAATGAAGCTTTTGATGAAGCTTTCAATAAAGCTTTTGATGACAAAGCTTTTGATGACGAAGCTTTTAAAGAAGCTTTTGAAGAAGCTTTTGATAACAAAGCTTGTGAAGAAGCTTTTGATGATGAAGTTTGTGAAGAAGCTTTTGATAAAGAAGCTTTTGAAGAAGCTTTCAGTAGTGATCTCAAAAACATGATTTCAAGAAGATTTAACTGTTCTTTCACTGCAAGTGATTTGAATGAGTGAATTCAACGTCATCACTGAATTCATGATGCTATCATTCAACTTCTGAATTTGCTTTTGCTGTTTCTTTGCTGACTGAACTATCTTTGCTTATGCTGAGCTTGTGAATGAAGAAGATAACTTAAATGAGAAAGTGAATGCAGATGAAGTTTTTTTCATTTGTTTGAAAACACGTTCTGCAAAGAGTTCAAGATCAGCAGTGATGAAACTCTTTAGTCATCAATTTAATAGCATGTCATTTTGCTTATTGAATTTTTCTTGAGTCTTGTCTTCAGTCTTCTGATTTTGCTTCTCAATGATCTTAAGATTCAGAATTCTAGCATCAACGTAGTGATCTTTGAAACGTGTGACACGTTTATCTTGATGATCAGCAGCTAGAAGTAAATCTTGATTAGTACTTTGAAGATAAACAGACATAGCATAAACAGATTTGCATGTCTTGACAAGCTTTTTTACAGCTTGAGCTTCAACTGCAGAATTATCGTTGTTGATCATTTGTCTCATGAGCAGATTTGTCTTGATAACGTTGAATGAAATAAATGATATTGACAATGATACATCGCTTGAGCTTTGAATTGTGATATCTGAAGAAGTGATAGAACGAGATTTGCTGACGATAGAAAGCTTTGATAAAACGATAGTATGATTTAAAGATGTTAAATCAGATTTGATTCAAGCACTCTGTATGTTGCTTGTTGTCAAAGCAGTCTTTCAAGCTTACAAATACAATTTTATGAAATTTGATTTGTCAATTGAATAGTCAGCATTCAGTCGAGTAAATGCTTCAAGCTTCAGCTTGTAAATGATGATCAATGACAGAAAGACTTCTACATTCAGAGATTGAAGCAGATCAATAAAGTGTGAAGAAAAACACAATAAAATGATGTGATTTTTCTTGCAAAACATGATTGCTTCGCTAGTTAAATGAAAGATGTGTTCATCGATTATCAAAAGATGAAACTTTTCTTGTTGTCATTTTGCTGATTCAGATTCAAAGCATTTCTGAAGTCAATCAAGATTGATTTCGTTGCTGATTCATTCATTATTGCTGACAGCTATGTAACTTTTCTTTGCTTCTTCTACATCTTCTACATTTTTATGCTTCAAAACATTGAATCAGATCTTCATATGCATCTTGTCTTTGAAAATGAATCAGACTCGTAAAATCACTTCGTCAGAATTCACACATTTGATGAGTGAGACTCACTCTCAATTATCATCTTGAGTCATTGTTGATAGTTGCTCTTTGAAACATATGACTTTGCACTTGCTCGCTACTTTCATGACGAAGTCTTTTTCATTCATGTTGTAAATGTCTGAAGATTGTAGATCATAGTCTTCAAGAATCTGAGCATATAAATTAAATCAGTCATTAATCAGCTCTTCATTATGCGTAGCAGCACGCTCTTTATCTAGTGCTTGACTAAACATGAATCTCAACTTCGTATGACGTTGTAGAAATCTCTGTATTCAATTGATATTCAAATCATCGTTCTGTTGACTACTTCGAAGCAACTTCATTGTCATGAATTGAATCTGATTGACTTGTGACGATCAGCTTCAGAAGATTATAAGTAGTATTCAATCAGTCAAAGTCTTCTCTTGTTCAAAGAAGAGTCGCTGATATTGCTGATGAGCGATCTGAGAAGTTTCACGATCATTGATACGACTTCGAAGTGTAGTTTTCGCGATGTCATGCTGACGAGCAATCTTTCGAAGTGAAAGCTTGACCTCATTATTCTGACAGACTGTAATAGCTAGTTGAAGACGCTCTTGCCTGGTTGGCTTCGAATGCTCCTTCATGATGGTGTGGTTGACGTTGAAAGTGATGAAGCACCTGGATTAAAAATAAAATAAAAATCCGCTTTACCTATTCTGTACTAGCGTGCGCCGGAACCCCGTTTATACGAGTATAACGTGTTCGAATAGCAATATAAATGGCTAGCGACCCAGAAAGGATAAATTTAATGTTAATCGTTGACGAAGGTTATATGTTCATTAGTAGTTCTAAGTAGAAGTTGATTGATGTAGGTAGCGTCATCAGTTCTTTCACATTCGTTTAGAAGAAAAGTCTGTCTACATACTTTCAAGAACTAACATGGCCCATGTTAGGCTAGCACGATCGCAACAATTCTCTTGAAGCTGGTATTTAAAAACTTTCTCGTTGAGTGTTGACATACTGTAAGCATTTTTGCATGAGGCGAATATGCAAGGGGATGCGAGTGTGAGTCTGCGAAGAAGATGAAAAATTTCAGAAGTCGATCTTTTTATTTCGGTCTTTTCGGTATGTAAATGCTACGAAACTACGCCCATACTGCGAAAACGCCAATTTCCCGTATATATACGTCGGCTTATACTAACACATCCAGATCCAGCTGAACCCACCACCCAACCACCCAAGCGCCCACCACCAACCCTCTCTAACACGTAAACCCACAATCCCCATCCCTCTTCCCGCTATCATAACTCCCAAAATTGCACTGATGCGCCTGATCATTGCTGCCCCAATTCTGTCCCCCATACGCGAAGAGCACCGCATCGCTGTCGACGCTCTGCGCCGTCACCGTCAGCACCAAGGGCAACCTGCCCGTAACACCGACGCCCTGGCCGCCCGGCGCATCGGCCTTGGTCACCGCGCCGACTTGCTCATTGGCGGCATCTTTGACGGTGATGTCGAGCTTGTAATTGGCGGTCGGGTTGGTGTCGGCTTCGTTTTTCTGGTACTGGGTGACGTGCACGCCACACCAGCCGGGGTAAAAGCCTTCTGCCGTGGCGGACTTGTCCGGGTCTGCTGGATCCTCGCCGGTGCCGTCCCAGTCGAAGCATTGGGAGACGGAGCGGGAGGCCAGGGCGTGGGATTCAGCGGCGAGGTCCCGGGGTTTGAGGACGCCGGAGGGGGTCCAGATGACTTTTTGGTTTTTGGAGTTGCTGTAGTCGACGAGGATGATGGAGGTGACGTCGGAGTTGCCGGTTAGGGCGGGGTACTCGACGCGGTTCCAGACTCTGCACTCGTCGATGGAGGAGCCGGACCAGATGGAGACAAAGTAGACGTCGCCGGATGATTTTTCAGCGAAGACGCGGGAGAAGCGGTCAGCGAAGTCTTGGTACCATTTGTCGGAGCGGCCGTTTTTGATGGTGTATTTCTTTGGGTACACGTCGCGGAAGATTTTCTTACTATTGTCTTGAGCGAAATTATAGGCATATTGGGAATCGCCGGTTTGCGAGAAGAAGACGGAATCGTCTTTTCCGACGCCAGTGAAAGCTTTGTTGATTTCGCCATCAGTGGGGTAGTCGCTATCTTCGCGGGGAAGGAGGCTTGATGTGGCGGTGCTTTGGGATGAGGAAATTGGTGATGCTAGAGCTGTTCCATGGTTGCCGAGAGATGCTAGGAAGAGTGTAGCTAAGAGGAGTGTGAAAATGCGAGTGAGAGGGGAGGAAACGAGTACTTGGAAAGAATGCATGACTGTCAAGAGATAGAGTAGCCCTGAGCTTCTTCTCTAGAAAAGGCCGAAAATAGTGCCAGAAACCTAGAAGGATTTGGATAGCAGAGGCTTGCGAGGTAAGACAACATCCAGAGACAGAAAAGAGGTCTTTATACACGTTCTGTCGAGCAACGCGTTCAAGACCAAGAGACTTGAGCGATGCCACAAAATCACAGGACCATAACGGCATCTTCCATCTGCGAGAATTGGAAAATCAAGCCGAGATGAAGTTGATGAAACATAGAGAATACCTGCTGGTTCTGCTTGAGGCTGTAACAATTGATAAACAGAGTGCGAGGCGCTACAGTAGTACTCTCATCAATCACAACGCCGGCACAGAGGCGTCGATGTTGGCCCCCTTCATGCTCAAGAGCAGAGAGAGGGCGATCGCCAAAGTGCTAACGAATAATGGGATGCTGCAAAACTTCTCGATGTCGCAGCCTGGCAGGACAGACGAGGGGCCATTGTGGTTCTGCGGCCAAGCAATAATGTTTCATGTTTATTAATGAATGAGATTTGTGCGTCTTACACTGTTACACAGCCACTAGGTAGAGAGTATCCCCATTCTCCAGTCAGGTAATGGTTCCAGGCCTACCTAAAGTACTTCGCAGGAGGTGGTACCTAAGTAGTAAGTGGAACGGACCTTCGCCGACCTGCTGGAATCGTGTGGTAACTGGCAAGGCGGAGTGAAGACTAGGATAATCGTTGCCATGATCTATGTCAGTGGCGTCTACACGAAACGATTCAAGCCTATCTACGTTGTACTGGTGTTTCGCTGCGCCGTTGCTTTGGTTGTTTCTTGCCATTCTTGGTCTTGGAGTGATGGGGTCGAAAAAAATATCCAAGTACTCAACACCAGCCGAGCTTTCGTCATTAGGGCAATTTATAGCGACGAAACCCTGTTTTGAAGAGATCGTTATCCGTCTTTGTCAACGCCCTGGAAAATATGCAAAGATCAAGCACAAGACTTGGATACTGCGCCATGGTAATAAGGCGGTTTGTGGGTCGAGATGTGCGTACTCGTGCATCCATGACATCCATGACAATCTATGATAGCCAACTGTAAAAATCGTCTTTCATCATAGCCAATGATTGGCTGTTTCAAAAGGCTCCTTGAGAAAAGGGAGAGGTATCAGACGTCGCTCTGCATCCAGCATTTCCCTTCAAGCTTGACAACCACCATCAACTCACAAGAATCAATTTTGTTTACGTAGTCAACCACAATGGCGACCACAAGGACACAAGATCTTAGCGACCAGCTGATGACTGCTTGCGCTGATGGCCGCCTGACCGACGTCGAGGCCTCGTTGCAGAAGCTCAAAGAATCTCACCCTAGGGAAGATCCAGATATCCAAAGCATGATGATGGCAGCTTCACTCCACGACCGGAGCAATGTCGTCAAATTTTGTTTAGATGCCGGTGCTACAATCACCGAGCCGGTGGTCAAAGAAGTCATCCGTGGCCACTCGTTCACGACCTACAAGCTCCTTGTGTCTTCCGGTCTTGACATAAACCATGGTGTCCCATGGTATGGCGATGTCTTAATAGTCGCAGTCCAATCGAATAACCTTCCCTGGGCGACTTTTTGTCTCGAAAACGGCGCCGATCCCAATATGCACCTGGTTGACGACTCCAAATCTGCTCTGGCAGCGGCCGCCGAAACGTCCTCGCAAGAAATGCTTGCACTGCTACTCAAGCATCACGCTCTTTTGGAAAACAGCGGCGCATTAGTAGTTGCCGCCGAGGCCGGGAGATTCGACAACGTAAAATACCTGCTCGATCAGGGTGCGGATATCGACGAAGTAGGATTGGAATGTCCTGACTCCCAAGAAATGGAGGACATGGGTAGTGCACTGCACAAGGCTACTACTGGGGGTCATGTGGAGGTCGTCAAGTTACTCCTTGATCGAGGAGCCAAAATGAATTTGCGAGATGCTCAAAACCGAACTCCATTGGGAAGAGCAAAGGAAAAGGGAGATGAGAACATGATTCAGCTTTTGAGAGCTCGCGGTACTTTAGAATAATCGGCAAATCTTGAAAGCGTTGCAGTATTCGTTCTTAGACCTAAGGTCGTCCAATTCGAATTTGTAGTATCTTTTGTAAGACTTTGACCTTTAATGACTATGAAGACTAAGACGAGTAATACAGAGTCACCAAATCGGTCGTAGACCTACTATCTCCAAGTAGAATATTAATTTCTTCCAGTATTGAGTGTTATCGGCTAGTCGAACTCTCAGCACGCAGTGATTAGAAACTCACCATTAACGTTATTATGTGAGAATTGACATATCTAATTGGCACATTATATCGATTGCGAGCGCGCCTGGCGATTGAAGAGAACTTGGACCTCAACCATTACTCTCGTCCTCCGAACATTAGGACGACGAACGTTGCCACGTCAACATCACATATGGCAGGGTCAAACCGCAAAGAAAGACGTGCGCAAGCTCAGGCTAAATCTAAATCAACAGCTACCAGTCATGATTGTGATCTTGCTCGTCCCTCACGCGCCCCGCCAACAAGCAAAACCCTCCTCGAGATCGCTGCTGAGCGCCAACTCCTCGGCCACAAGGGCAAAGACTCTGCCATGGACATCTCATCTGTGACTACAACAACCATCAATCCCGATGGCTCCCTCTCAGAGCCCTTGGATATCTCGAATACAGACCTTGACCCCGAGCTGGACGCTGCTCCCACCCCGTATCTCGACATTTTCCTTTACACCTCAACCCTCATCTGTCTCAACTTCACGCTCACCTTCCTAATCCACTATCAATACGCTCCCAGTCCCCCGAAGGTTCTCTCCCTCTTCCTTTCCACTACCATATTCTCCCCTACCCCACTTATCATTCTTCTACTGGTTGCAACTCTTCACCACCGCGCTGCTCATCCGCTGGTTCAAGCCCTGTTCGCGGCAATGTCTGTCTTCGCCGGCGGCTGGCTTGTGCATGCATCGAACGAGGATCCCTATCTGGCTGTGATGAAGAAAGCGCCAGCATTAGGGACGCTATGGGTGTGGGCAACTGTGGAGATGAGATGGGAATGGGCCGCAGCATGTTTGGGGTTGGTTGGGGGTTGGGGCTGGTGGAAGGGATATGCCCTACTCTGAAAGAAGATTTTACAGACGTTGAATTTAGAAGAATCTGTGTCTGCTGCCTACACCGGCTCTGGCACTGCAATGCTTCCCCATAAAGCCCTTGTTCATGCCGGTTTGGCTAGGCTGTGGGCTTCTAGGATTATGCCATTACGTGGACTTTCACTAACCAGGTTTTGGGACTCAAAGAACGTACGGAATCCAAAAGCCTATGTCATGTGAAGCATCAGTGGGAATGATCTGACGTATTTCAGAGTCAACATCCTTTCACCAGAATCAGACACCGTCGATCCAATGTCTTCATTTTGTTGGTTGATACCCAGAAAGAATTCGTGAATCTTCAAAATGCTAGCCGGTCCTTTCACGCCCAAATGAACATCAGACTGCGGAAATGGTCGATTCAGGCTTTGAAACCATGACCACTCATTGAAACATCGAAAGTCTACGGTAGAAGAATTTGTGAGGACGTGAAATAATACAGAGGGTCCTAAAAGCTCATCAGTCCTTTTTATATTGATGAGTCTTTGAGCTTTATGAGTCCCCTACGATCATTTGACTCGGAATCTCGTGAATGATGCAGGAATATTGAGGACTCGTGTCAAATGAACTTGCACTGAGTAGTATGTGTAAGATTTCACAAGTGCTGGAAAGCCTTGTCAAGCCTACAGCAGGGCTACCAAATGTGTTTAATGGCATCGCGGTGAATACCGCAATCTGTCCTCCACAATGCGTGGGTTCCAGGCCAATGTCCATAAGTACAGTCTCTTTCGCACTTTTGTAAAGCTCAACTGCAAAGTCACAGAACTTTGAAAGGTTTTCTCTCTCTATTTCAGTACTATCATAAATAGGCAGTCTACTTTATCCAACAATATCTCGGTTCCTCCAATTAACTTCGACTTATCGGCAGATATCGGCAGGCCTAATATCCCTTTGACGCCAAAACCATGCTCCTCCTAGGGAAACGAGACCCAACACTTAGCTACTCTTACGACGTTCTCAAGGCCATCTTCCTTGTTAGACTCCATTCAAAGGAGGTTGAAGGCATCGCTTGTATAACAATCCAATTTCTAGCGAACGGCGCCATTGCCAAGGCCATGGAAGACCAATACCCATACGAATGTTTGGACTTGCAGGCGAAGGATGTCGAAAATATCTACAATTATATTCTAAAACACCCTGAATACGATATACACAAGCAGTGGGTGAATTGTGGGAAATCCGAACCTGAACTTGTACAGCTGGTTGAGGATTATGACTCGAAGATAGTTGCTCTTTGGGACAGATATTTGTTGCGCCATCGGATCAGAATTCATACCGGTACACCACAGGAACGTTTGCATTCGTTGTCTGTTTATTTTAGAGGGAAATCCTTCTATTGTTGAAAAAGACTAGATTTGCAGGCAACTTCCCCGGATTTAATGAAGAAACATTATGTCTCAGATTTGTGATAGAGATATCTTCAAGAACGTGTCTATAGCAATTTTCTGTGAACATTTAGTGAAGTTCATGTGACTATGATGGTACTTCACTTCCTGTTTCAAGTGCCTGCACCTATCGTTTTCCTTTTAAGCCCTGCTTGTTTCTAATTCAGAATCATATAACATCATACTTAAGTAGGGATCTTCAGCGATAAAACTCGAGTCTCTCACATTGTCAATTATCAATTTTCCATCAGAGTTAGTCAGCGTCCCTCTTAAAAACTTCACAGCCATCGCCCGAGGGCCTAGCTGTTGGAAAGCAGCCAAACCTCAGAAGACTCACGCCTTCCTAGAAGCCTATTCCCAGCCAACACCATGGCAGGATGTGCGCTAATACTTATCTACAGTAAGAAGGTCGGCCATTCCGCTCGACGACGCTATTTACGTGGTAGAACAGTATTCTAGGCACTCACACGCAGAAATTGCCAAGGTCCTGGCCTACAGTTGTCCTAGCGAATGCAGCACATTTACCGCTGAAGACATGTATAGGAAACTTTGTGGTTCGTACAACAACAAAAACAACAACAACATGAAAGGAAAGAAAAGTGGGTGGATTCTCTATTTACAACCTTTAGTAGGAGAGCAGATCCAGACGCACACTCCTAGATGAAGACCAGATCTGCGAGCATGTTACTCATATGTTGGTGAAGCGTTTTTATTGTTTTAGGTTGGAGAAGCGGATCTCTTGTCAAATGTATCAATATCAACCTTCTTCGAATCTGCGGCGAATCACTATGTAGTTGTATAACGGCCATTCACTCCCAGTTTCAAGTGCACGCTGCCCTGTGTCATAAGTATCAAATGCAGCTTCTTTCGCACCTTTCCTGATTCCAAGATCGAACCAAAATATCTCCAGAAAACCTTCTCGACCAGCAAACTAACTCAGAGGCTCATATACCGTGACTTATAGTCGCCGGCATAAGTCTTCAGATCCCATCTTCTATTTATCGAACAGCAACCAGCAGACCCTCACACTCATCGATCCTACAACTACCCCTACTCCACCATCATGCCTCTGTCTGAGTACGCCGACATCTCGCCAGCATGCGTGATAAAAGACCCCCGAACAGGCTATCCTCCCCTCAAAGTCTTCGAGATTGTTTTCGTCATCGAGGCTTACTCGGGCTACTCTTGCGAGAACGTCGCAGACTTTCTGGCCTATTATTTCAGGCCCAAATACGAAAAGTGCGACATCACCAAGGTACAGGATATCTTCGCTGATTGTTTGGTTGAACCGGAGTCGCTTGAAGATTGGATCGGTCGTGGCCACGGCCAGCCCGTTATAGACCAGGTGGTGGAACAGTTCAAGGAGAAGTTTGACAAGATTCCCTGATCGAAAGAGGAAGGAGGTGAAGGAGGTATTTGAATCTGGAGGTGGACGCCATGGGGGTCTGCAGTTCTTTTTGAGTGTACTACATACTCGTATCAATTTTGTTATTCCTACTATGTAGCAAGCCGTGTCCAACCGTATTGAATCTGGACATCACTCTTTTGATTCTATGACAGTGTCCAGAGCACGTCGTAAGATACCAAGCCTGGGGGTACCATGATGATGGTGCAGTACGCAGACCGTCGTTGGAATCTAGGAATCCTAGGGAAACGCTATACTCTGAAGCACACAGAAGGCATATCAACAGTAATTGAACCCTACATTCAACTGCAAAGCTGTTATAGTTATTAACGTTGTGATTGGAAGATCTGGAGGAAATCCGAGAACGAGATGTTTATTGGATATTAGATATAGTGCGGAGATGCATCCGGAAATATGTTGATCGACACCAGGAAAACCTGAAGCTACAGTCTGGGGTGGAGCTAACCCATGATGGCAGTCGCATCCTGGAGGAAGGATCTTTATTGGCTCTAGAACGTCAATGGCGACGAGCTTTTCTTTCAGAATCTCATGACATACAATTATGACAACACAAACGACCTTGCGCCCTACTACACACACTAAACCTCCCACGTGGAGATCCAAGGCGTCAAGATGCATCCCTCCTCTCTGCAGCCTTCTTCTTCTGCCCTGCGTGTACATCCTCGACGAGAACAAGAACAAGAACAACAACAAAGACAGACATCAATTCAGACTCGCGCCTTCCAACTTCACATCACGTCAGGGCTGTCACTATCGTTCCCCTGCTCCCCGTCATGCCGTCCCACATCCTGAATTTTGGACGTCCTCACCTCTCACCAAACAAATCAGACTTGTCCGCCAAAGACACCCTCGCGAGACAATCACCCATCACTGAACACAGGCTGCCTCATTCGAGCATGGATCTCTTTCACCATGCAAAGGAGAAGCGCCGTAGTCTCACAGGCGGCGGACGCACTTCCCCAGCCGCAAAGAACAGTCCAAAGAACAGCCCCAGGATTGCCCCAGTCAAACCAGCCAAGCTAGAGATTGAGATTGAATCACCTCCTCTTGTGTTCTATGGCAAGCCATCACAGTCGTCTGGCGCTCTGTTTTCCGGCCAACTTCTGCTCACGGTCCTGGATCCTGAAATCGAACTGATCGCTTTTGAAATGAGCCTTATAGCAACAGTCACAACCAAAACGCCGGTTTCAAAAGATTGCCCAAATTGTGCTACTAAGACCAATGAGCTGAAGAAGTGGACTTTTCTCACAGAACCTATGCGATTTTCCAAGGTTTGCGCTCCCCCCCAGTGTTATCCTCCAAATGATTGTCCACTCTTACTCCGCACCTCGACGCAAGACAACGCCCAGCTGCTGAGTAACGTATTGGAGCTGCTGCTACACATGAAATCGACTAAAAGCCAGTCTCCGTCAGCCTGGAGTTGAACAACTCAACAGCTCGGCGCTCAACACACCATTCCCTCATCCATCCCTCCTTCGTCTGCTTTTGCCAATTCCCCATATAGCCTTGATGTTTCTCATTCCTGCATCTGTTCGAACGTGTCTCTTCCGAAACGTTATGATATATCAATCAGCTAATATTCGAGAAGGGAGTGCACAACTTTCCATCTTCCTACCTACTACCAGGCCATCTCCCTGCCACATGCCATGGCGTCCTCGGTGTCATCGACTACTCCCTCTCGGCGAAGGCTACCACATCGCTTGACTCCATTACAGTAATCCGCCGCCTTACGGTACAGCGCGCTCTCATGCCTGGAACCGAGAAACAGTCACTTCGAATCTTTCCTCCTACCAACTTGACAACCAACGTCCAGCTTCCTCCAGTCATCCACCCAATTGGAGAATTTCCAGTCCTGATGCGCCTCAATGGTCTGGCAGATCAAGGCAAGGATTACATGACGCGATGGAGGCTTCGAAAGATGAATTGGCGCATAGATGAATACTCGAAAATAATCTCCGAGCCATGCGCGAAGCACGCACACAAGGTTGGTGGAGAAGGAAAAGGAATTCTACATGAAGACACGAGAGCGATTGGCGGAGAGGACGTCAAAGGAGGTTGGAAGACTGATTTCGATTCTCCCGGCGGCACTATTGAGTACGAATTCCAGGCCTCGATCAAACCAGGCTCACACCCTCTATGTGACGTCGAGTCGCCTACAGGGCTTGCTGTAACACACGCTCTTGCTATAGAACTCATTGTCGCAGAGGAACACATTCAGAAGGGTATGAGGCATGCAACTCCGACAGGGGCAGCGCGGGTGTTACGCATGGTATTCAAGCTTATATTGACCGAGCGGAGTGGGATGGGCATTAGCTGGGATGAGGAGCAACCACCGATGTATGAGGATGTTCCTACGAGTCCGCCAGGGTATCCGAAGCTCGACGATTATGATGGCGAACCGCTACCTTATGAAGAGCTGGATCATATGAGACATTGAGGAACTGGAGCGGCGTTACATGAGGCTTAATTGGCAGGATCCGCTGAGGGAACCATCAGCAGCATTGATACCCAGGGAGGCTATGGTTGCGAATGGCACGATGCCTTGGGGGAAGAACAGCACTCCTGCACGCTTACATCGAGAGGGGTCCACATGGAACGCCAACAGTACCTGCAGAACCCGGAACGCTTATGCAGGGACCACAGATTCTACATTAGTTAATGAAGACGATTTGAGGCCCAAACCGTCCCCGGATTATTGATGCCTCCCCACTTCGATATTCGGTTATAAAAGTAGACTTGAGCTTTCTCAGGGAGTGACTGCAAGATATTTCATGGCGCGTTGTCGACAGAATCTTATTTATTAACTTGATTACTCGGAGACCTGGCTACACGCACTCAGCCTCTTAATATTGTTTGCCTCTACCTACTCGACTTTATAGCTGCAAGAGGCCAAGACTGTAATATTTTGGGATCGAATAATGAAGCTGTCTAATTATCTGATCCGGTCCACGGTTTAACGGATACCATCGAGCTCAGACTAGGGCCCGAATAATCTATTTGGGTACCTCGTACTTGAGCTTCCGCAGATATTTCCCTACAACTGAAGTGGTCAACTACTTGGATCCATGGTGGGATGTTATGGAGTTTGTTTAATACATTGTCCGATCTGGTTTGATCGACTCATCGCCTGTGAGGAGTGCTCGTTAGGACTGGCGTACATATCAGAGATATTCAGTCGTACAGATCCATTGCCTGAGTGCTTCTTCTAACCCGACGTTCTTTTCCATACCGGAGCGCTTGACTAATGTACCGTGTCTTTCCCACGGCAGATGAACCATAGCAGTTAAAAGAGATGCCTCATTCGGTCCATCGTCAGACCATCTAATCCCATCACAGCTAACACTACTCTGATCCTACGCTCCCCATCATCGATCCATAAACCGGGAAAAACGCCAACTTTCTGCCACCTCAATACGTTGCACTCAACCTTTGCTCCAGATACTCCCCACTATTGATCCCCTCCCACCTCTTCCCCCCCCTCTCCCCCCCATACGTCCCCGGCAACGCCTCAATCCACCGATCGAAATCGGGGTTACAGAAATACGCCACCGAGTACCTCGCCGGAACCACGTCCCCGTCGGCGGCACCACCACGACCACCACGCCCGCCCACCAACGGCGGCTCCACAACCCGATGCTTCGTACTCCGCACCAACCCGTTACTCCACCGCGCCAGCAAATCCCCCGCGTTCACCACCACGCACCCTTCCCGCGGCCCCACGTCCACCCACCCTTCTTCCCCGCCCGGATTCTCCACCTGCAGGCCCCCGCGCGTGTCCTGGAACAGCAGCGTCACAGAACCGTAATCGCTGTGCGCCCCCGCCCGCACCCTCCCTTCCTGGAACAACTGCTTCGGCACTGGCGGGTAATGCAGCAGCCGCAGCGTATTATCCCCCGCCCCAACGAACCCGTCAAAGAACCCGGCCTCCAGCCCCAACGCCATCGCAACCCCGCGCATCACAACCCGGTGCAGCTCCTTCCCCCGCTCAAAAAACTCCTGCATCGTCTCCCGGAACCCCCGAGCATCAAACCCGCCTTCCTGCCCCTGCCCCTGCCCCTCCTCCTCCTCCTCAGGCCACCGATTCGCACCCCCTCCCCCCCCCTCCCTCCCAACCTCAAAACTCTCCTTCAAATCCTCCCCCGCGCCCTCCCGCTCCCTCGCCACCTCCGCG